>Ga0134126_10002791_pt1 | contig 21949 bp, 20 predicted proteins | sample KB31752_FD_96881 | JGI IMG/M metagenome (GOLD analysis project Ga0134126, IMG submission 96881) | Terrestrial soil microbial communities with excess Nitrogen fertilizer from Kellogg Biological Station, Michigan, USA - KB3-175-2 | ecosystem: Environmental > Terrestrial > Soil > Unclassified ... | reverse complement strand
TCACAACCATATTCCAGGTTTTGAACATGGGAAACGATATTGAATTTTTCGGCAGCGCCAAGAACCAGGTTCACTCCGGGAATTTTTACAATCTCTTCCGGTTTCAATTGGGCATAGCAACCAATAACTACGACATTGGCGAGGGAATTTTGGGATAATGCTGTTTTTACAACACGCTTTGTTTTGCGGTCCGCGTGGTCTGTTACCGAGCAGGTATTCACCACATACACATCCGCGGGCTGCTCAAAATCAACCACCTGGTAGCCGCCATTCTGAAACTGCCGCGCAATAGCCGATGTCTCAGAATAGTTCAGCTTACAGCCGAGGGTATGGAAGGCGATTTTTGGCAAAGTAATTTGTGATTTTGTGATTTGGATTCGACTTGTATTTTTTTCTGACCCCTGACGCCTGATTCCTGACGCCTGATTTATTTCATTCTCAGTCTTATCTCCGTCAATTTCTTTTTGGTATATCCTGTAAAATCACTGTTCATAATCCAGCTATAGTAGGAAGGGTCTTTTTTCAGGACATCCACAACTTTGTGGCCTTTATACTTCCCGAAATTAAACATTTCAGCGCCGTCCTCATGCCGGACAATCCTGCCTACGAGGTCTATGATATTATCATCGGGGTTGCCAATGGCTGCGTTTATGGAATCAATATTATCGCCAAGAGCCTCGTATCTTTCGAGTTGGGCAGCAAATACTTCAAAGGTCGCATCGGTATCAGCCATAGCAGAATGAGCGTCAACAAGCTCCTTGCCACAATAAAACGCATAAGCTGCCGATAGGTTACGCTTTTCCATTGTATGGAATATCCGCTGCACGTCAACTACTTTTCGTTTCGACAGGTCAAAATCAATTCCGGCCCTTATGAACTCTTCCATCAGCATGGGCAGGTCAAACTTAAAGATATTGAACCCTGCGAGGTCGGCTGAACCAATAAAGTTCTGGAGCTCCTTTGCCAGTGTTTTAAACAATGGTTTATCTGCTACATCCTCATCTTTAATGCCAATGATCTTTATGATGTCTGCGGGAATGGGTATCTCCGGGTTAAATCGCCATATTTTGCGTTCCTGGCTATGGTCGGCATTTATTTTTAACAAACCGATCTCAACAATACGGTCTTTGGTCAGGTTGAGTCCGGTAGACTCGATATCAAGGAAAACAATATGTTTTTTGAGCTGTAGTTTCATTGGTGCAAAGATAGTTAATCAAATGCGGCAATATGCTAATGTGCTAATTGCTTCGCATGATTCTTTACCTTTGACGCCGGATAGCAAAATAATAAAACCATGTCAAGACTAAAGCCCGGCGATAAAGCGCCGGATTTCACAGCTGAGAACCAAAATGGAAAAAAAGTAAAACTCAGCGACTACAAGGGTAAAAAAGTAGTCCTGTATTTTTATCCCAAGGATGACACAACCGGCTGCACCGCTGAAGCCTGCAACCTTAGGGATAATTACAGCGACTTAAAAGCCAAGGGCTACGAAGTGTTTGGCGTGAGCATTGATTCTGTAAAAAGCCATGACAAGTTTGCAAAAAAATACGATCTGCCTTTTACTTTAGTAGCTGATCCTGATAAGAAAATTGTTGAAGATTACGGCGTATGGGCAGAAAAGAGCATGTATGGCCGTAAATATATGGGAACGCTGAGAACCACTTTTCTAATTGACGAAAAGGGCAAAATTGAAAAGATCATTGACAAAGTAGATACTAAGAAACATGCGGAACAGATAATCAGTTAACAGTCAACAGTCAACAGTCAACAGTAACGAGAGTTGCGCAAGCCAATTAACACATCATCATATTATCACATTAGCACATTGAAACCATGACAATCGCTGACTTAAGACGAGAATATGCATTGCACGAACTTTCTGAAGCGGACGTTGATATTGATCCCTTTAAACAATTTGGTTTATGGTTCCAGGAGGCTTTGGATTGCGAAATAAAAGATACCAATGCAATGTCCATTGCCACGGTAGATAAAAATGGCAAGCCTTCGTGCAGGATTGTTTTATTGAAAGGTTTTAGCAATAAAGGGTTTGTGTTTTTTACCAATTATGAAAGCCACAAGGGCAAAGACCTGGCTGAAAATCCTTTGGCAGCACTTATGTTCTACTGGCATGGCCTTGAAAGGCAGGTACGCATTGAAGGCCGGGTCGAAAAAATATCAGATATTGAATCAGACGATTATTTTAACTCCAGGCCGGAAGGAAGCAAGATAGGGGCATGGGCTTCGCCTCAAAGCCAGCCTATTTCAGATAGGGAGCTGATTGACAGTGAACGGGATTTTTTACAAAAATATGCAGGGAAACAAATACCAAGGCCACCATATTGGGGTGGATATATTGTAAAACCTGAAATGATTGAATTCTGGCAGGGACGCCCCAACCGCTTGCACGACAGGATTGTATATAAGATGGCAGGTACGGCCTGGAAAATAGAGAGACTTGCTCCCTGATTCTTACTCCTTGGTTTCCTTAACTGTAGCTTTACCTGTTGGTTTGTAAGCAGGTACATGGTTTTTTGGCCTTGATTTGCCATTGCTGCCCATAAACATTTTGCCTTTCTTTGATTTTTTGTCGCCTTTGCCCATTGTAATATTATTGAGGGTCAAAGTTAAGGTAAATAGCGTACTTACCAAAGTATATTGAGAAAAACAAACCGCAGGGCACACAATGGTATTGCAGGGTTTGCAAAGAAAGCCTTTGAATTCTTTGCGATACCTTTGCGCTCTTTGCGGTTATAAAATATTTCCATGGACATACAGGATATCATAAAAGTTTCGCCGGTCGCTTCCTTTATTTTTCTGGCAACCATTGTCAGTTCTCTCATTGCATTTCAAAGCCAGGAGCATGCAAGAAAATGGATGCTGAACCCTTATACCTTAGTTAAGGAAAGGAAATATTTCCAGGTGATCAGCAGCGGCTTTATCCATGCTGACTGGATGCACCTGGCATTCAATATGTTGAGTTTTTATTTTTTTGCATTGGACATCGATGGCGCCGTTCCCCTCGAATATATGATGACAAGCGTGGCAGGGCCCATAGGCCATCTTTATTTCGCATTAATCTATTTTGTTTCCATGGCCCTAGGGGATCTTTCGACTGTTATCAAACAAAAAGACAACCCAAAATATTATTCGCTCGGCGCTTCGGGGGCTATTACCGGCATTGTATTCAGCTATATACTTTTTGCTCCCGAAAGCAGGCTGAGCTTCTTCTTTATGCCGAATATGCCTGCACCCCTTTTTGCAGTGTTATTTGTAGTATTCAGCATTATAGCGGGCAAAAGCAGGCGCACCAATATCAACCATGATGCGCACCTCTGGGGAGGATTGGTTGGGTTTATACTTACAGCCATCCTGTTTCCCGGTATCCTTCAGAATTTCATAAGCGCGCTGCCGGGTTTGTTTCATTTGTAGGTGAAATTTGTGATTTGTAATTTGGGGCTTGCGCAAGATTGAGTTGATCAAATCTTAAAATCAAAATCTATCCAAAAACTTCAAAAGCGCGGCATTAAATTCCCCAGGATTTTCGAGGTTTGATAAGTGCCCTGCGTTTTTAATTACTACAAGCTCAGAACCCTGAATATTTTCATGGAGGGCTTCGGCAGCAATGGGGGGCGTGAGCTTATCGTGTTCGCCAACAATTATTAGAACCGGAATTTTTATATCTGTCAGGGCTTCTGTCGTATCTGTTCTTGCAGCGAGCGCCATTAATGTGGCGCAAAGTGCATCAGGAGAGGTTTTTATAATGGTTTCTTTGATGACATTTACTGCGGGAATATTTGCTTTGATATTATCTTCCCAAAACAGGTTTTTGATGGAATCTTCGGCATATTTCTTTGAGCCTTGCGCCTGCACGGTTTTTATGGCATTGGCCCTGTTTATTTTGGCCTGGTTGGTATCTGCCTCGGAACGGGTATCGCATAAAATCAGGCCTTTGAATAAATCAGGCCTTCTTTCAAACGCCCTTAATGCAATATATCCGCCCATAGACAGTCCGCAAAGAATCGGTTTACCTAATTCCAGTTTTTCAATCAATGCAAAAAGATCGTCCACAAAAAATTCGAGGCTGTATGGGAGGGGGCCTCTCTCGCTCTGCCCATGTCCGCGGACATCATAAGTAATGGCCCTGAAACGGGACGGAAGGATGTTTACCTGTTCCTGCCAGGTGGTAGAATCAAATGGAAAACCGTGAATGAAAATGATAGGAATACCATTTTTGTTTCCTGAATCTGTATAGTATTGTTTAAGGTCTGATGCTGTGTTCCACATGCTTCTTAAATAATTATTAGTTAATGACTTTTTAAATAGACTATCGTTGCGCCACTACCGAATTTTTTGGCGTCAGCATCTGCAAATCCTTGAATATAAGGATTTGATCCTAAAACCTTCCTTATTTCGCTTTTAAGGATTCCTTTGCCTATACCATGAATGAAAGTGATATTGTCCAAATCCTGGGCAATGGCTTTTTCAAGGGCCTGGTTAAAAATGCTCATTTGAAGGTGCAATGCTTCCTGGGGTGGTAGTTTTTTAGGGTTTTCCGTCAATTCTTCCAGGTGCAGGTCTATAATATCAGGGACAGGTTCAGGTTTTGGAACCGGACGCATATGTGCAGAAATATCCCCTTTAGCCGAATTTAAATCCGTCAGGTTAAGTAAAAACCCCTCTTGTTTTAGTACCGGTATCAAATGCCTGTCTTTGAAAAGGGCAACCGGCTTCATTTTGAAATTAATCCTGGTGGGCGGTATAATGCTGGCAGGTTCCTCCGTAAAAAACATGTATTGCAGGGTAAGGTTCCTGTATTCCGTTGCTTCAGCCATTGGGAAAGTAATGAGTTTCAATGCCCTTGATCTTTCAATTTCTCCATGGGTGATACCATTTGTAAGGCTTTCTGAAATCTTAAAGAGAGAAAACTGAAGCAATTTTGAGGTGGTATTTATAAGCCAGGTATTTACAAGTTGGCCCTTTCCTGTATCCTCGGTTGTCGCCCCGAAAAATATTTTATCAGATGTATCAACTGTTTCTGCGATAATAGATAAATCGTTTGTTGCTTTTACAGTGTGTGCGTTAACGATTTCTGTAATTACCAGTTCATTGATATTGGCCGGTATTTCAAACCGGTCATCCAGCGCCAGCAATACCTGCTTTTTGTCAATCAAACGGATCACTGTTCCGCTCAGATTGTCATTGATATATGAAACTTTATCGCCGGGTTGAAGCATAAGGGAGTTGTTGAGTTATTGAGTTGTCAAGTTATTAAGTTGTTGGGTTGCAAAATTACTGACTTATCAACTCTCTGGGTATCTTTGCTACCTTGATCTCGTAGTTCAACGCCTCCCCGAACGGCTGACTTGTTCAGTCGGGCGGGGATGGAACAGAAGTTTCCTAAACTTTTAATGCGGTCAATATAGCCTTTTACTATCTTTGCACCCCATTTGATCTCGTAGTTCAACGGATAGAATAGAAGTTTCCTAAACTTTTGATACAGGTTCGATTCCTGTCGAGATCACGATGGAAGGGTGAAGAGCGAGAGCGGAGAGCGTCTGCTACAACCCTTGAACAAACCATCCCCGAGATCTATTTAATATAATACCTTTTATTATGGAATCCTGGTATATGGGGCCTGAAGAATCAAACAAATATTTATAGAGGCGGAAAAGTAATGAAATGAATAAAACGGTTGCGAATATGATATTGCCAAAGATTGAACTTGAGGCATGGGAGCAAAGCAAGATCACTTTAAACCTATACCTCCAGGTAGTTGGAAAGGTTCAACTGGCGCTCATGCCTCGAAAAAACCATTGGTGGAATGTTACCTTGCTTGTAAACTCAAAGGGGCTTATAACGCATACAATGCCGGCCAACGATTTTAATTTTGAAATACAGTTCAATTTCCTGGACCATACACTGGAAGTGACAACCAGCAATGGACAATATGAAACGTTTGCGCTAAGGGATGGCCTAAGCGTGGCTGATTTTTATAAAGAGATATTTGCCATTCTTGATAAGCTGGACATCCATATAAAAATAATTGCGCATCCTTATGATATGACTGATAAGGGAAATCCTATAACTGCCCCTTTTGAGCAACTTACTCAATACCGTAGTTATAATTCTGAATACGTACACAGGTTCTGGCAAATACTGGCATGGACCAGCGAAATTTTTAATGAATTCAGCGGAAGGTTTTATGGAAAAACAAGCCCTCCACAATTGTTCTGGCATCACCTGGATATTGCCATGACGCGTTTTTGCGGAAAGCGCGGCCCGCAACTTTCGCATGATAGTACTATCGCGAACCGGGACGCCTACAGTCATGAATTAATAAGTTTTGGTTTTTGGGCAGGGGATGAAAAAGTAAGGGAAGCAGCCTATTATTCTTATACCTATCCGTCGCCCAATGATTTAAACAAAGAAAAACTGGAACCCATATCAGCGAAATGGGTGGATTCAAACGGCAGCCCGGAGGCATTGCTTATGTACGATGATCTGCTTGATGAAAAGGATCCGCATAAGGCACTGCTTGATTTTTTAGAAAGCAGCTATAGGGCCGGGGCAAAATTGCGCGGCTGGGATATTGAAGGCAATAAATGTCCTCCAATCAGTCAGATATAAGATTTGATGGGTCAATCATATTCAACAAACAATTCGTCAGTATAGCACCATATCCATTTTTCTCCTGGCTCTGCTGATATAATAACCGGATGTCCGGCTTCATGAAAATGCTTTGTCGCATGTTTGTTTGGCGATTGATCGCAGCAAAGCGTGGCCCCGCAAGTCTGACAGGTTCTTAGATGAACCCATGAACTTCCTGTTTTTATACATTCTTCACACTCATAGTTTTTAGCCTTTTTGAGTTTTTTAATGCTGCTTATATGTTCGCAGGCCGTTTGCTGAGGCATACTTTAAAATTTAATACTCATAGGGTCAATCAAATGTAATCTTCATTTCAACCCTTCTGTTCTTTGCACGGCCTTCAGGAGTTGTATTTGGCGCAACGGGGTTTAAGGATCCATACCCAATTGAAATAATCCTGTTTGGATCCACTCCCTTATTCATCAAAGCGATCTTTACCGCGTCTGCCCGTTCCTGAGACAGTTTCAGGTTTGCGGCAGGAGTGCCCACATTATCTGTGTACCCGGCCAATTTTAGTTTAAATGCCGGATGGTTTGTCATAAGCTTTGCCAACGCAGCAAGGGATGGCAGGGAGGACTGTGTAATTACAGCCTTGCCTTGCTCAAATTCGAGGTTATCAAATGCAGTATTTATAACTTCCTGTTGTTTTTTCTCGATTACCGGGCACCCGTGATTGGAAGCAGGGCCTGGAGTATGAGGGCAGCTGTCAAGGTAATCTGGTACGCCGTCGCCATCAGCATCAGGCCAGGGGCAACCGTGGTTTGCGGCAGGGCCAGGCACATGCGGGCAACTATCCAGGTTATCTGTTACACCGTCTTTATCAGCATCTCCCCAGGGACAGCCATGGTTTGCAACCGGTCCTGCCACGTGCGGGCAACTATCCAGGTTATCTGTTACACCGTCATTGTCAGCATCGCCCCAAGGACATCCATGGTTTGCAGCAGGGCCGGCAAGATTGGGGCAACTGTCGAGATAATCAGGGACCCCATCTTTATCAGCATCAGGCCAGGGGCATCCGGAGTTCTCTGGCGGGCCTTTTACCGTTGGGCATTTGTCAACGTCATCATACACTCCATCCCCGTCGGTATCCGGGCACCCGTGGTGCGCCCAGGTCCCGGGCTTATCTGGGCACAAATCGTATTTATCAGATACACCGTCATGGTCACGGTCTCGCGGCGGTTTGCTTTGGAATATTGGTATTTTAATAGCAGCATACGCGTTTATCCCATAAATATCATTCGCAAGCAGTACATTTAAACCGTTGCTTGTGCCCACAATAAATGGCCCAAGCCTTACCGTTGCCCCCATTGTTGCCTGGCCATATCCATTGATGCCCATAGGGATAAACACGCCAAACCATTTGCTGTCCCACCTGGGCGTAATTGAGTAATAGCTTAGGGTATGAACCTGGCTCTCAACATTAAGCCAGTGGGGCGCAGTGTAGGAAGTAAAATTTACATAAAGGTCTTTATAAATATTATAATCTACCTGAACGCTGAATGTGGTGGGCAAAGTAAAAATAAAAGAGCTTTTGGTATCAGTAGTCACAAAATTATGGATGGCGGCTTGAGAACTTTGCTGAATGATAGAATCGTAGGCGCCTAATTTGTTGCTGCCCAGTTTCAAATTGTTTATTTGCCAGTTAACGAGGTTATTTGCAGCAAAGTCAAAGGCGTTGTTCCCTTTCTGAAAACTGATACTGCCAATATCTAATATGGAAGCACCCAGTCTTAGCTTATATTTGTTTTTATTTCTTTTCTCCTGGCTTTTTTGCCCATCCATCTCATAAGTATAATCTTTATAGTTTGGTCGCCATTCATATACTGCCCCAATATCGAACGCTACCGAAGAGGTGGAAACATTTTCAAACACATCCTGGATGGTTTGTCCAGCACCTTTGCTGCCACTGAAATAGTCAAGCAGGTTTTGCGTTTGCCCTTCCGAAAAGTGTGAATTATAAAGGTTAAGGGTGTCGCTGTTTTTAAAATTATACTGGAGGTTGGTCGCGTAGAGATAGGCTGCTTCAAGGCCGGCCTCCAATTTGGCGCGCGCTCCTACTTTAAAAAAGTGCGGCCCTTTGGGTATGATAACCATTGCATAGTCAATTCCATATTCCTGCCAAGACATCTGGTTGATGTTGAAATTGTTATTGTTCAGGTTATTTTGAAAATAGCTAAGGTTCTTTGCATCCTTTTCACTAAGGCCTGTGTACATCAGGTGCGCAAGAGGGTAGCCAACATTATCAATGTTAAACAATGTTCTCAACCTCGCGGTAAAGCCAATAGAAATATTTTTAGAAACGGCGATAGCGAAGGAGGGAAGCTGCACATAAGCGTTCATTCCTACTGCCTTATTAGTAGAACTGGTATTTTCAGTAATCAGGTTAGACTGAAAATTACCGGCGTGCACCTTATTGAAAAGACTATCATGAAGGAGATATTTGGTATTTATACTTAAATAGTTGTTATTAATATCAATTCCCGCGCCAACCAGGCATATATCAGCCTTGTATCTCATATCGGCAATGGAAGCGGGCTGCAGGTCTATACCGGAAACACCGGCATAGTTGCTCATATTATAACCGGGAATATCCTGCGCGAAGGCAATTTGAGATAATGACGTGGAAAAAATTGCAATTAATGCAATTAAAAGGTGTGTAAATTTTTTCATGCCCCCTGGATTTTAAAGGGCTAATCTACACATTAATTTATAATCACGTCATTTTCAGGCAATTTTTTTTAATACCTTCTTAAATAACATGATTTAGGCGCAGAATGAAACTCGATCCCGCGTAGCTATCATTATTTTCCTGCTTAGCTTAAAATTTCAGGCTATTTGCCGAACACTTTAAGCCCAAGCAGTAAAAATATGAGGAACACTACCAGGAACAGAAAGAAAAAGAATTTAGCAATTGTTGCTGCCCCTTCTGCGATATTTCCAAACCCGAAAATAGCTGCGACAATTGCGATTACAAAAAATATGGCTGCCCAACGTAGCATAGTATTAATTTTTAAAGTTATGAATGATACAACCGACATTTATTGTATTTGTTCAAATGCGTTCATAAAAGAATTGATACTGTACATTCTGCAACATTTGCAGTACATGTCTTGTTATACAACTATCTTTCATTGATTTATATGATCAAGAACCGAAACAAAACTCCTTATAAATCAGTATAATTGTGCAATCAAAACAGTGTAAAAAATGAGCAAGGGGGATTCTGCTAAAAAAGCCTATTTGTCTAAAGATTTAGACCCATTTTTCGAGAGCGCGGCCCAGTTAGCGGCTTTCACCTGGAGGTCTGTGAAAGAAGCCATATATCCTCCCTTTGAGTTCCAGTAAACTTTCCGGCAATGTTATATAATAGGGGTTAATTCGTTTCCATTGGTAGGGTTCACGGGGCTGATCCTGGGCCTTGTCCTGGTCTTGCAGTCTCAGCCCACACTGGTAGAGTTTGGCGCAGGGTCTTATCTTCCTGCCATGTCTTCCATATCCATTATACGCGAAGTGGGCCCGCTGGTAACGGCATTGATATGTGCAGGCAAAATCGGTTCGGGCATCGCAGCTGAAATTGGCTCTATGAAAGTAACCGAACAGATAGACGCCATGGAAGTATCTGGCACAAATCCTTTTAAATTCCTTGTAGCCACGCGCATTATGGCCTGTATGCTTATGGTACCTGTTCTTTGTATTTATGCGGATCTGTTAGCGCTTATGGGTGCTTTCCTCGGCTCAAACATTAATGGAACAGTAAATTTCAGTTTCTTTTTCAACAGGGTATTTGAGGCGCTGCATTTTACAGATATATTTCCTGCATTTATCAAAACATTTATTTTCGGGTTTGCCATTGGCCTTGTGGGCTGCACCAAAGGGTATCATTCCCAAAACGGCACAGAGGGGGTAGGCATGTCAGCCAACGAGTCTGTGGTTGTGGCCATGCTCAGCGTAATAGTTATAGACCTCGTGGTAACACAAATTTCCGGTATGCTCGGCTATATTTAAACATGGAAAAAGCAGCTATATCCGAAATATATAAAAAACCGGAAACAAAAGCCGGAGAGCCTGTAATTGTGGTAGAACACCTTAAAAAATCTTTTGGGGATAAGGTAGTATTGAAGGATTTCAACCTTACCATTGAAAAGGGCGAAAGCATGGTGGTGATGGGCAAATCGGGGATTGGAAAAACCGTGCTCATTAAATGTATTATCGGCCTGTTGAAACCTGATGGCGGTACTTTAAAAGTTTTTGGCAAAGACATCTCCACTCTTAACCGTCGGGAACTTGACCTTCTCCGGCTTAATATCGGTTTTGTATTCCAGAGCAGCGCATTGTATGATTCCATGACGATCCGGCAAAACCTGGAATTCCCCTTGCGCAGACAAAAGGTAAAACCGACTAAGGCAGAAATAGATAAACTTGTTCGTCAGTCGCTCAAAAGTGTGGGGCTAGAAAATACTATTGACCTAATGCCCTCAGAACTCAGCGGAGGCATGAGAAAACGTATCGGCATTGCACGCAGCCTGATCCTAAAACCGGAAATCGTACTCTATGATGAACCTACAACCGGGCTCGATCCCATTACTTCCAAGGAAATCATTAACCTTATCATGGAACTGCAGCAGCAATCCCATACTACCTCCATTGTTATCACACACGATGTGGCATTGGCAAAAGAAGCTTCCAACCATATTGTTTTTGTGATGGATGGAATAGCCTATTTACAAGGTACTTATGACGAAGTTATAAAAACTGAAGACCCCCGAGTCAAACCTTTTTTTGAATGATATATTATTAATTATATAAACTGAATCTATATGGATCAAGATACAAAGCGCAATGTTAAACTCGGCCTGTTTGTTATAATAGGCATTATTGTTTTTATATTCGGCATATTCCTGGTAGGCGCCAAAGGCGGAATGTTCACGAAAAGTTTTAAGGTTTATGCCATATTTAAAAATACCTCCGGATTGAAATCAGGCGGCAATGTCAGGTTTGACGGTGTGAAAGTGGGCATTGTAAAAGATGTAACGATCGCTAACGACAGCAGCGTACGGGTGGATATGAACATTGATGAAAGCAAACATGAGTTTATCACGAAAACCGCTGTGGCCTCCATCGCATCAGACGGGCTAATGGGCGATGAGCTTGTAAACATTACTTCAGGAACCCTTGGCAGCCCAGAGGCAGAAAACGGGGATAGGATTGCGAGCCGCGAGCCGATGAGCATGGAGAAAATGATTGCCAGGCTCAGTGGCACAAGTGATAATGTAAACGTGATAACCGAAAACCTGAAAAATCTTACCAACGACCTGAATTCCAAAAATGGTTCTATTCAGTCGCTTTTTAAGGATACAACGATGGCTGTAAACCTTCGGCAGACTTTTGCAAACCTGAAAGCGACCAGCGAAGTTTTTCTTGCCGAGGGCAATGATGTACGCCATCTTACTGACCAGATCAGTCACGGTAACGGGGTACTGGCCAAACTGATAAACGATCCTGTTTTAAGCAACAATCTTTCGGCCGCAGTCACCAAACTTAAAGAAACATCAGATAAGCTCGGTATGGTGGCAGACCAGGCATCGGTAACTATGCAACATGCCAATTCAGGCAGCGGCCCTTTAAACACGGTGCTCACAGATGCTGAAATGTCAAACAACATAAAAGAGACAGTGGCCAATCTTAAAAAAGCGTCGGTAACCCTGAATGAAGACCTGGTCGCGGCGCAACACAATTTTTTGCTCAAGGGATATTTTAAAGATAAAAAGAAAAGTGAGAAACCTTGATTCGGATAATTAATTCATTGTGCTCTTTACTTATTCCTTCGTCAATAAGTCGCAATAGTAGAACCCCGTATCATAATTAACAGGCCTGGTAACACTGCAATTATCATCCTCATTTGCAGATACCGGCGCATATTTCCTGAAAACAGTTTCGCCGATATGAAATTCTATAGGTTTTTTGAAAATAGGGCCGTCAAATACAAATGAGTGATATTCGCCGTTTTCGCCGCACGGGTCAACCGATTCAGGCAGGGTAGCCAGGAAATCATGGTCAATGAACCTTCCTGCAAAAGAGGGGTCAAGGTATTTTCCATTTACACATACAATTACTGCCTTAAAGCCTTCTGAGATAAACTCTTCCACCAGGCTTCTGGTATTTCCACCCCAAAGCGGAAAAACAGCGCTGATATTTATTTTAGCCAGTTGTTCTTCCCGGTATTTTTTGAGGTCTTCGAGAAAAATATCGCCAAATATGGAATGGTTAATGTCCTGGCTTTTGAGCCCTGACATGGTTGCATACATAATGTCATCATAATTTTCCATGGACGCCATTTCCGGAAGATAAATCTTTTGGAGAGGAATGCCTAGGCTTTCGGCTTGCGACTCAAGCAATATCTCCCGCACCCCATGCATACTTATTCTTTGATATTGACCGCTAAGTGTTGTGAGAAGGGTTTCGATTTTATATTCGCCTTCTTTTAGAATTTTACAGAGTGCCAGGGACGAATCTTTTCCGCCGCTCCAATTGAATACTGCTTTTTTAGGCATTAGGCATTGTTCTCTTCCTTAAAAAAATCAGGAATGATCTTATTTCTTTCTGCCAGGTATTGCTCATACAGCGGGTTGAATGAGATCCGTTCTTTAATGGTCTGGTTGTAATTTCCATTCACACCAATTATAAGCTCGCATGTCTCGCGCACGGCATTGCCATTGCCATCATTCGCCGTAATATAGTCGGCAAGGTTATTTTCTCTAATAAAATTTTCAAACAAAAGGCTGCCGGCGTTCTTTACAAAAATGCGGAGGCCGCAGAGGTCGGCAATGGCAACATCAAGAATATCGTCAAATACGTATGCCACCTGGTTTGCATCAAGTGTATGCTCTTTAAGAAAATGCTCAAATGCTTTTTTCTTGTTTAGGAACCCATAATAAACAGTTTTAAAATGTTCCCTTTTGGCTAGGTGTATGGCGCTCTGGTTGTTTTGCCCTGTAATGATACCAACTATTGGTATCTCGCTGTTTGTCATCCAGTAAGAAAGCCTGAGCATATTAAGCCCCATAGAGTCGGTTTCGGTAAACCCGCTTGAAACCCCTTCGCCTTTTGCCCCGGAATTAAACACGCCATCCCAGTCAAACAAAAAAGCTTTTACGTGCGAAGCCTTGGTTACAAACCAGGGAAATGAATTCAGGAAATTTCCTCCTGCGTCTTCAAAGATTCTTTCAACAGACATAAGTTAAATTGCCTTAGTCTTAATTTATAGCGTTTAGTTTCACGAGGTCCTGCACATCCAGCATCCCGATAGGCTTCTGGTTTTCAACCACAACGATATTGTCAATTTTGCGCTTTTTAAATATATCGGAAGCATCTATCAGCAGCGCGTCCCCGCTTATCGTGGCCGGTTCCTGGAAACTGAACTCAGAGAGCTTTTTAGATAGTGTTTCCTTGCCATCGCTTTTCAAATGCCGTCTCAGGTCTCCATCGGTAAATACACCTATCAGGTTTTTGTTTTCGTCCACTACGCTTACGGCTCCAAAGCCTGATTCGGTCATTTGCACGATAGCTTCCAGGACCGTATCATTACGGGTAACTATCGGGTTGTATTTGTTGATCACATCTTTTACGTTGATGGTCATCAACCTTGTATGTTCAAAAAACTGCTGTGTACCGAGCGTAGTGAAGTTGTTCTCTGTCAATTGTTTCATTACCTTCCAGGGAATGGTGCAGGTATGTACCCCAAGGTTGATGGCATTGCGTACATGTTCTGCATGGCGAACCGATGAAAACATGACTTTGGTATTGTAGCCGTAATAATTTACTGCTTCCACGCATTGCTCTACCAATGCCAGCGCGTCATGGCCCTGGTCCTGTAGCCTGCCTACCAATGGGCACACATAAGTTGCCCCGGCAGCCATAGCCATGTATGCCTGCTGGAGGGTGTATATCAGGTGGATATTGATCTTAAAATCCTCGTCAACCAGCATTTTGCAGGCCCTTACCCCTTCAAGGGATACGGGGATTTTAAAAACAGTTGTTTTTTTACTTAGCCCCAGTTTTACAAGGCGGTGTGCTTCGGCGTGGATTTTTTCTGCTGTTTCTCCAAGGGCCTCCACCTGCAGCACGGGCACCATCTTTGATAATTTCAGGATCATGCCGTCAATATCGGTAATGCCTTCGCGGTGCATGAAGGTAGGGGTGGTGGTAAGGCCGGACAGGAAGCCGAGTTTAAAGGCTTCCTCTATTTCTTTAATGTCAACTGAATCAAGGTATAACTCCATTTGGTTTTTATTTTCTGTATTTTACTTCAGTGTCGTGAATTTCAAGCAATGGTTTCAAAAACTCTTCCAGGTCGAATACGCAGAGCTGGCTGGCTGCATCGCACAGGGCCGTAGAAGGGTCAGGGTGTGTTTCAACAAAAATACCATCCACGCCGGAAGCTACGCCCGCCTTGGACAATACCGGCAGGAACTCCCTTGCCCCGCCGTTTGGGTCGGCGCTGGGAATGCCGTATTTGCGGATGGAATGGGTGATGTCGAATACCACGGGATAACCTGTCTGGTTCAGATGATAAAAGCTGCGCGGGTCAACTACCAGGTCATTATACCCAAAAGTATAGCCTCTTTCCGTAAGGATAACCTGGTCATTTCCATTGTCGAGGCATTTCTGAACCGGTTTTATCATGTTCTCAGGCGCTATGAACTGCCCGTGCTTGATATTGATGACTTTATTGGATTTCGCTGCTGTCACCATCAAATCTGTTTGCATGCATAGATAGGCAGGTATCTGTATCACATCCAATACTTCAGCCGCTGCCTGAACCTGGTGAGGATAATGGATATCAGAAAGCAGCGGAAACCCAAACTGTTCTTTAATTTTTTGCAACACCTTCAGTCCTTTTTCCAGTCCCGGCCCATTGTAATATTTGGTAGAGCTGCGGTTGTCTTTCTGAAAAGAAGACTTGAAAATGAGGGGGGTATGGAGCTTTTCAGTTACTTTTTTGAGGTGTTCCGCCGTGCGCATCATGATTGCTTCGTCCTCAATGACACATGGCCCTGAAATGAGGAACATTGTATCGGCGCCACAGGAGATATTCCCGACTTTTACGATTTTCTTTTGCATGGAATATGAATTCAAGTGCAAAGATGCGGAAAAAAAACCACGGATTAATCACAGATGGTAAGGATGTAACGGATATCACGGAGAAACCCTTTTACTAAGCCATATAACCACGGATTGAAAGGATGTAACGGATAACACTGAGAAACACATTTACTAAGCTAATATAAGCATAGATTAACCAGATGTAAAATAATAAAACCCACACTGCCTAAACAATGTGGGTTTTAAAAAAAGAGGAAGAAAGGAAAGATGAAGAAGAAGTAAGGCAGTTGTACAAACCTAAGACGATGGGAGGGGGAGAAAGGTTGTATGCAAATGAAAAATAATTTTTCAGAAACTCAAAAATTGTTATTTTTGAAATCCAATAAACCTAATAATATGACTACCAAACCCTTTTTTTTACTTTTGACACTGATTTGCCTGTTTGGCATTTCCATTAATTCTTTTGCTTCAAAGCCAGGCAAGCCAGCCACCTCTGCTCAGGCCACTGAGCTCATGCACCAAAATAAATCTTTCTTTTTTGAAGAAAACAGGGGTCAGCTTACGGATCCCGCAAAGGGCGGGACAAGTGCCAACCGCAATACAGTTAGCGATATAAAGTATTACGGCCACTCAAATGGGGTATATGTTTATTGCAAGCCTGGAATGTTAAGTTTTGTTTTTACAAAGACGGAAAAGGAACCGGAACAAATTTCTGAAGCAACAGGCCAACCCGTAGAGACGCAATGCTTGCGTCTCCCTCTACGCCGAGACGCAAGCATTGCGTCTCTACCGTCTAAAATTTCCACCTCCCGAATGGACCTGGTGTTGATTGGCAGCAACCCGTCAGAATCTATCACCGCCACAGACCAACAGGAATACTATGAAAACTTCTACACCACTGGCGACGCTAACCACGGCATTACCAATGTGCATACCTATAAAACAGTTATTTACAAAAATATATATCCCAATATAGACATGATCCTAAAAGCCGATGGCGTAGGCATGGAATATTCTTTCCTGGTACATCCCGGAGGGAATGTTAGTGATATACAATTGAGATGGGATGGGGCAGGAGATAAGCAAAATCTGGGGAATGGCGGAATTAAATACATTAGTGCGTTGGGCAGTATGGTAGAAAGTGCGCCGAGGAGTTTTGTGGAAGGAAAACTGGTGGCGAGCAGTTTTATGACGAATGGCTTTAATTTTGGGTTTAAGGTTGAGCGATATGATACGGGGAAGGATTTGTTGATTGATCCGACCTTGAATTGGGGGACTTATTTTGGCGGTAGCGATTATGATATAGCGTACAGTGTAAGCACAGATGGTTCAGGCAATGTGTATATCACAGGAGTTACTTATAGCGATGGGCAAATAGCTACTTCCGGAGCTCACCAGATAAAATATGCAGGAGGTATGGATGCCTTTCTGGCGAAATTTAATTTTACCGGCGGACGGGTCTGGGCCACCTTTTATGGTGGCACGGGAGATGACGAAGGACTAGGAGTGGGCACAGAGGGTTCAGGAATGGTGTATATAACCGGCCAGACTACAAGCACTAATGGCATAGCCACTACTGGTGCCTATCAGACTTCCCATTCAGGAGGAACCTGGGATGCTTTTCTTGCTAGGTTCAATTCATCAGGAGCTATTTCGTGGGCTACTTTTTATGGTGGCAACGGTGAGGATGGAGCAAGCGCAGTAAGCATTGACACTTCTGGTAATTTATACATTGCGGGAACTACCTCAAGTGACAGCGGCATTGCGACTTCCGGTGCTTATCAGACATCTTATGGTAGTCCAACTTATGGTATTGATTTTCTGGCAAAATTCAGTTCCGCAGGTACCTTATCCTGGGGAACATACTATGAAGGTGGTATTCTTGCAATAAAAGCTGACGGCTCCGGCAATCTGTATATCACAGGATATACACAAAGTTCCAGCGGTATCGCCACTTCTGGCGCGTACAGGACGGCTTATGGCGGTGGAAATTTTGATGCTTTTCTTACTAAATTCAGTTCTGCAGGCGCATTATCATGGTCTACTTATTACGGAGGCAACTATGATGATGAAGCATACGGAGTTAGCACAGATGTTTCTGGTAATGTTTATATTACAGGCTATACTACAAGCACCAAGCTCTTAGCCAGTTCCGGCGCTTACCAGACTTCATTTGGAGGAGCGGAGGATGCTTTTTTGGCAAAGTTCAGTTCATCTGGCGCACTATCCTGGTCCACTTATTATGGCGGTAGCGGGGATGAGAATGGTTCCGGTGTAAGTACTGATGATTCCGCCAACATCTATATCACGGGTAATTCATCAAGTGGTATAGGCTCTTCAGGTTTACTTGCAGAATTCAATTCTAAGGGGATTCTTTCTTGGGCTACCTATTATGGGAATGACAATCCAGAAGGTATAAGTGTAGATGTTTTTGGCAATATATATATTACAGGCTATACAGCAAGCACTAAGGGCATTTCCACTTCCGGAGCATATCAGACCTCTTATGCAGGTGGGTATTTTGATGCATTTCTAGCTAAATTTTCTTATCCATATCAAAATGATGCAGGCATAACCTCAGTGAAAAGTCCATCAGGAGCCTTATGTGCAGGCTCCCAAACCATAAAAGCAATTCTTAAAAACTACGGTACTTCTACTCTTTCCGCAGACAGTATTTATTGGACGGTGAATGGAACTTCTCAAACCCCTGTAAAATGGACGGGTAGCCTAAAAACTGACAGTACTGCCATCGTAACCATAGGCCCTTATAATTTCTCATCAGGCAGCAATGTTATTGTATCCTGGAGTGTTAAACCGAATGGTATAAAAGATTCTGTACCGTTTAATGATACGGCGAAAATTACCATAACATTTAATGCCCTTCCCACCGCTTCTGTAATTTCAAATACGCCTATCTGTTCAGGCTCTGCAATTTCGATTGGCGCAGCAGCGGTTACAGGAAGTTCCTATTCGTGGGCAAGTTCCGCTTCAGGTTTTTCATCCACGTCTTCAAATCCTTCCGTTAAACCAGCATCTACAGCCAGTTATACGCTAACAGAAATTAATACAAAAGGTTGTGTGAAATCGAATGCTGTAACTATTACTGTTGACAACCATACCTCTCTTATTTCAGATACAGCTATTTGTGAGGGGAATATCATTTCTCTCGGCGGGGCGGCGGTTACCAAGAGCAGTTATTCCTGGACAAGTTGGCTACCCGGGTTTTTGTCCAAATCTGCAAACCCATCTGTTTCTCCAACTGCCACAACTACCTATTATATTACCGAAACTGACTCAAACGGTTGTGTGAAAAAAAATCATGTAACGATTACTGTAAACCCGCTTCCTGTTGCTGCTGTCATTTCAGACACTGCAATATGTTCAGGTTCTTCAATTTCCATTGGCGCTTCAACGGTTGCGGGCAGCAGTTATTCCTGGATAAGTTCCCCACCGGGTTTTACTTCTACAATTTCAAATCCTACAGTATCAGCATTCTCCATTACGAGCTATAGCCTCACAGAAACCAATTTCTATGGTTGTGTAAAATCAGATACCGTAGCCATTACCATAAATCCATTACCGAAGGTTAATGTCGTTTCAAAAAACTCTATTTGCTTTGGTTCAGCAATTTCAATAGGAGATACGGCCGTTCCAAAGAGTTCTTATTCCTGGACGAGCTCACCTTCAGGATTTGCTTCTGCAAATTCTAATCCTATAGTTTCTCCTACTACAACTACTTCTTATACGCTCGCTCAAAAGGATTCCAATGGATGCAGCAATTCCGATTCTGTAACCATAACCGTCAATCCGCTTCCTGCAGCCGCAGTTATTCCCAATACCGCGCTATGTAAAGGCGTTTCCATTTCTATTGGTGCCCCGGTGGTTCCCGGTAGTTCATATACCTGGAACAGTTCTCCATCGGGATTTTCATCTACCTCATCAAATCCGTCTGTTTCGCCTGTTTCAACAACGAGTTATACAGTTACTGAAACAGACTCTAATAAATGTGTTAATACCAATTCCTTAATTATTTTAGTCAATCCTCTTCCAGCAGCATCAGTTGTTCCGGATACATCAATATGTTCCGGCTCCGCCATTTCTATCGGCTCGGCTGCAGTTACGGGAAGTACGTATTTATGGACAAGTTTCCCTTCTGGGTTCAATTCAACTTACTCAAATCCAACTGTCTCACCAACTTATGCCACAAGCTATACCCTTACAGAAACAAATTCAGGCGGCTGTTTTAAATCTGATACTGTAACTATAAAAGTCAATCAACTTCCCGCAGCTACAGTTATTCCTGATACGTCCATATGTTCCGGCTCTGCCATTTCAATTGGAGCGGCTGCGATATCAGGCAGTTCTTATTCATGGACAAGTTCAGCATCCGGGTTTAGTTCATCTTCAAATCCTTCCGTTTCACCAACATCTACAGCAAGTTATACACTTACCGAAACCAATGCAAACGGGTGCGTCAAATCAAATTCTGTAATTATTACAGTCCATCCATTGCCCAATGCCTTCTGGGTAGAGGGCAATCTATCAAAGATTTATTACTTCCATGCGATAGATAGCTTGCTAAGCATAACCTCTTATATATGGGATTTTGGTGACAGCTCAGCACATCCCGGGGGATTTGAGGTGACTCATATCTTTCCAAAAAATAAAATTTACACGGTGAAGCTAAAGGTTACTGATACATTTGGTTGCACAAACGAAGATGATTCCGATATTAATGTTACTATATCAGGGATTGGCGCATTAATTAATGGTAAAAAACTTAACCTGCAAATATATCCCAATCCATTCACCTCTAAAACATTAATCAACTTTTTTTTACCGCAGGCTTCTAATGTAAAAATAACAGTGTTGGACGCGAAAGGGAATGTTTTATTTATGCCTATGGACAAAATGATGAGTCCCGGTCCAAACAATGTTGAGATCAATGCTTCTGAAGCAGGTTTATCTCCCGGTACCTATTTTGTAAATATTGAGATAAATGGCGAGGTGATCAGCAAGAAGATTATTAAATTGGAATAGGAAAACCTTAAGCCCGTTAAAACCTTATGGGTTTTAATGTTCTAAAAATTGTTATTTTTGAAAAAAATAAACCTAATCGAATGAGTACTAAAACCTTTTTCTTTCTATTGATCACGATTTGCCTGTTTGGCATTTCCATTAATTCTTTTGCTGCAAAACCAGGTAAGCCAACGACCGCCGTGCAGGCCACTGAGCTCATGCATCAAAATAAGTCTTTCTTTTTTGAAGAAAACAAAGGGCAGCTCATGGGTGAAAACCGCAAGCCTGTTGCAGATATTAAATATTATGGCCATTCAAATGGAGTGTATGTTTATTGCAAGCCTGGAATGCTGAGTTTCGTTTTTACAAAGATGGAAAAAGAGCCGGAACAAATCTCTGAAGCAACAGGCTTATCAAAGAAGGCGCAGCCATTCATTTCAAAACTCACAGAGGAGCAGCGCTCTCCGCTCTCCGCTCTACACTCTTCTTTTTCCACCTCCCGCATGGACCTTGTATTAATTGGCAGCAACCCCACCGCCCCTATCACCGCCACAGACCAACAGGAATACTACGAAAACTTCTACACCACAGGAGATGCCAACCACGGTATTACCAATGTACACACCTATAAAACGGTTACTTACAAGAATATATATCCCAATATAGACATGATCCTGAAAGTGGATGGAGTATGTATGGAATATTCTTTCCTGGTACACCCGGGAGGGAATGTTTCAGATATTCAACTTGAGTGGAAAGGTGTTGATAATACTGTATTATTAAACAATGGAGCAATTAAACGCATCAATTCTTTGGGGAATATGGAAGAAAGCCACCCAGTATCATTTCAGGATAACGATGCCGCTCCAACCGAGATAAAAAGTTCGTTTGTTCAATCCGGCAACAAGATTGGCTTTAAAGTTGGCACTTATGATAGAGAAAAAACTTTGGTAATAGACCCTCAACTGGTGTGGGCAACCTATTATGGAGGTCCGCAAGACACTGAAGGCTATGGCATTTCCGAAGATCGTTCCCATAATATTTTTATTACAGGGTTTACAGAAAGCGGTTACTACATTTCAACAGCGGGGGCATATCAAAGTGGCCCTGGAGGGTATTGGGATGGATTTCTTGCGAAATTCAACACAAATGGTGCAATGCAATGGGCTACCTATTACGG
>Ga0134126_10002790_pt1 | contig 21951 bp, 13 predicted proteins | sample KB31752_FD_96881 | JGI IMG/M metagenome (GOLD analysis project Ga0134126, IMG submission 96881) | Terrestrial soil microbial communities with excess Nitrogen fertilizer from Kellogg Biological Station, Michigan, USA - KB3-175-2 | ecosystem: Environmental > Terrestrial > Soil > Unclassified ... | reverse complement strand
GAGCCGGCCTTAAGTTTGTACAGGAGACTGATGGCCGCCTCATCCAACCCGGCGCGCGCTTCCTGATTGTTGGCCACGGAACCGCCTTCGACACAGAAAGGTGCCGCTATGAGAGAATTACCGAAAAGGACGCTTTTCTGATGAACGAGCGGCAGGATGCCTATGATCTTACCTTCGCTTTCGGCGACGAGATAGTGAGGAGCGAGACCAAAAACATCGCGGAAGATGGCCCGCCAACCAAAACGATGAAAAAATGTACACCTCGGAGACTCGAAGACGAACCGGTCCCACGCGGCGCTGTCGTCCTCGCGCGCAGGACGGATTTTCAAAGCATTGGGAATGATTTGCGAGCGCATTAGAGTCTATGGCGCATGCCAACGATAACGCTGGCATCCGAAGGCGGTCCAGCCGAGATCAACTGGTTGATAGACTGACGATATACGTATTGCGTTGAAATATAAGCATCGGTCTTCGGCGACAACGAGTAGTTAAGGCCCGCCCCCGCGGTAAAGATGCGATCGCTTCCATCAAACTCATTCGCGAGCGAGTACGACATCCCGACATAGCCGGTTAAGTCCGGCCGCATCTGACGGCTCGCACTGAGCCGCGCGCCATATAACGTGGAATTGGATTGCGGGGTCAGGCAACTCGGTTGACCTGTCAAGGAGGTCGGCTGGACTATCAAGCAGTTCGACTGGGCCGTCGGAACCGGTGCGCTTAACAGATCTTGCAAGTCACCGAACACTGACAGCATGTAAGTATTTCGCTGGTCTGTGTGAACGAAAGAGAGATTGGCCTGGCGATCGCGGGCCAAACCGTTGGTAAAGGCCAATCCCCCTACGGGGACCGGAGAAACCGTCGCAAATTGCGGATTGAAAGCTTGCTGCTGACTTTGCCAGTAATAAGACCGGGCATCTGAAAACACACCTTCCGACGAGACGGCGAGTGTGGACAAATTGTTTAAGATATTTCCCTGTGAGCTTGAAATGGACTCTGTCAGCGAGCCGACGATCTGGAACGTTCCGGTAACATTCCAGTTGAACGATCCCAGATATGTCGGAAAGCCGTGCGACACGCCAGCGGCAGCGGCAAGGGTAAAGTTAGGCCCGAAGGCAAATCGAACACCTCCAAGCGCGACGAGCGGTGTAAGATTTTGGGTGAGCGGAAAGGATGTGCTGATCTGGTCATAGCCAGCGGTGCCCAGAACGCTGAAAACCCGGTTGACCGCGTACGCTCCGCTGGCAACGCCGAGAGTTTCCCGCTGGGACTGGCCTGGCTGCTCCATATCGGAATAAGCTGCAGTCACATTCCATCTGAGGCGCCCGAAATATGGACCGCTCGAAAGCCCTTGCGATATTGTAGATGATGTCGTGTTTCCGAGGGGAATGACCGGGACCGTCGGATCAGTGCTGACAATGGACGGCTGCTGAAAGAAGAGCTGGCTCTCACTGAAAGAGGTCTCTGAGGTCACGTAGTCGCCGAAGTGGGTTTTGTACACCGGATTTGCGACATATCCGTAGCTCTGCTGACTGTTCGAGCCCGAGATTAAACCCGGTGTTGCAGAAATCTGCCCTACCCGGCTCAAGGTTACCGGTGCAGCGAAAGCGTTGAAATTGAGAAAAAGGTGGCTTGGAATGAGCTCAGAATTAGTCACAAAATTGATATTCTGATTAAACTGGTTGGCGTCATGCTCGTTGTAGAAATAAAAGCCATTTGTTGAAGAATGAGCGTCCACTTTTAGCCGCAGCGAGTCATAGTGCAGGCCTAAATCCACTTGTCCCCGAGTAAAAGTATCGCCCTTGGCGGCGCCGGTTGAGGTTTGCGTCGCATTCGTCGTGTAGCCTTGGGCCACATCGACAGCGCCGGTAAAAAGGAAGGGAGGAGTAGTTGGCCCCGGGGCCGTGACGGCCCCACGTGGAGTCCACAGCGCGGGAACGGCTGACTGTACCGTCGGCCAAACCTGTCCAGGTGGAGATAGCGGCGTTGCGGGGGACAGCTCAGTCTGGAACGACGAAATACCGCCCGGCGCGCTCGCCGGCCCCGATACCGTCTGAGCAATTGCCTCGAAGGAGGTAAGCCCAAGCGCGGCTACCAGGAAACAAAGGCCCGGTCGACCCTTACACACCGCACCTAGGCCGGTCGCGCCCGGAGCTTTACGTGGTAGCTGGCTATGGCCCACCCCAGCTTTTCCCATGGAAACAAGGCCGGAACGCTAGAAGAACGTCTGCGGGATGATGATCGTGTCCCCCGGTTCCAGCGGCACGTTGACGGAGATGTCTCCGTCCTTTAGGAGCTTATCAAGCGCAAGGCCGTAAGTCTCTTTTATGTCCCGACCGACGGCTCTGACAAGGGTGGAGCGGTTGCCGTCCGCGTATTGCGTCAGGCCGCCTACGGCGATCATGGCATCGAGAACGGTCATGCCCTTGCGGTAAGGGATAGCTGAAGGTTTTGTCGCCTCACCCACGATACGAATTTGCTCCGAATACTCTCCGACAAAGTTGTTGACCATGACAGTTACGACAGGGTCCTTGACGTACTTAGCGAGTCGGCGCTGGATGTCTCGCGACAATTGGGTCGGCGTTTTGCCAGCAGCCGGCACGTCATTGACCAGAGGAAACGATATCCTCCCATCCGGCCGGACCGTGACCGCAGTCGAAAGGTCTCTATTTTCCCAAACAAAGATGTAGAGCCCGTCTCCCGGCCCGATGCGGTACAGGGAACTCTGGCCGCCATAGGGCGGCGGTGGCGGCAAGGAGCTAGCGCAAGAGGCCAGGCTGACCGCGCTCGCGACCAGCATCACGAACGACAACAACTTCCCAAGGAGAATTCTCTCCAGCCTACCACAATATGCCATTTCCCCCGCCCTTCGATTCTCGTCTTTGCATATAGCGCAGATGGTTTCGGCCATCTAGCGGTCAGTTGACGATAAAAGCGCGCCGCCGCAACTGACTGCTTTCCTTTTCCATGATCGGAAGTCCTAGGCGCGACGGTGACAGGGCTTCACCGGCGCCCGGCCGTTCCGGGCATTGGTTATTCTAAGCTTACTGAGTGAAAACTACACGCGGAAATGCCTAAATTCAAATTAACGCCCAACATACCGAAAAAGGTTCCGCGGCGCCGCTATCTTTTTGTGGTTTACCTTTTTGCTTTCCGCGTTCATGATTTATTAGGAATTTCGTTTTCGGCCACGAAGCATTGAGCTACGCAGTTGTACTCGCCGCCCGATAGGGATGCGCCGTCGTGCAAGTGTCATGAGGTTCGAGTATGCTGGAGGGGCTTTCGAATTCGGCCGATGTCGCGACCATGCGGGGGCACCGCCACTTTACGCAAGCAGGGTCGATGCGGCGCCGATTCCTACTTCGTCCAATCCCCACGCTCATCGCGTTGGATCTGGTGTTGATGTCGGCTTCGATCGCCGGGTTCATATTGGCGACCAGAGAGAGGCTTGGCTTCGACGGCGTCACAGATACGCTTAGCGCAATTGCTTGCCTGGTGGTCGCCTCAGGAACACTGGCCTACGGGACCGGCGCTTACCGTCATGATTCTTTGCTAGATTTTTCCACCGCGACCACGAGGCTGGCGGTCGGGCTCGGCGTGGCCGTGCTGTTCCTTGTACCATTGTTCCATATTGGGCTGGCCACAATTTACGGCGTCCCCGCCTTCCTCAGCATCACGCGCAGCTTAACGATCGTTCTGGTCGGTGCTGGCGCGGGACTTTGCAGCGGCATGCTGAGCCGGCTCCTCTTTGTGGCCATGGCACGCCGGCAGTGGTTCGGGCGAACCATCCTTATCATTGGCAGCGGCAAGCGCGCGCGCTATTTGCGCGACATCCTGGCGCGGGCCGATCGCAGGCTGACACAGGTTTACTTCCTGACCGAAACGTACCTCGGCGGCACAGCTCCTGCCAACGTTGCCGGCCAGGTCGTTGACGGGCTGCCGGCCGCGTCTTCGCCAGATGAATTAGCGGCGACGCTGCACGTCGACCAAGTCGTGCTTGCCGTCGACGATGCGACAGGCCTTCGTTTCGATCATCTTCTTCCTTGGAAAGCAACGGGTATACCGGTTTTGGATTTCAACACCTTTCTGGAACGAGAAACTGGGCGCGTCGACATCACCTGGACCGAACCAGATTGGCTGCTCTATTCAGAAGGTTTTCACTTCGGCCATCTTGACCGAGCGTTGAAGCGGCTGCTCGACATATGCGTCAGCACCGCGCTCCTCCTTCTCACTCTTCCCGCATTGCTGTTGGTCGGGATAGCGATTGTGCTCGACGATTTCGGGCCGATTTTCTACCGTCAGGAACGTGTGAGCTACGCCGGCCGCCACTTCTGGATCATCAAGTTCCGGACCATGCGCATCGACGCGGAGGCAAACGGTGCCGTGTGGGCCAGCACCAACGATCCCCGCACGACTCGCATCGGGCGGATTCTTCGTCGCACACGCGTCGATGAGATCCCTCAGTTGATCAACGTCTTGCGAGGCGATATGTCACTTGTGGGGCCGCGGCCCGAACGCCCGGTTTTTGTCGATGATCTTTCACGCGAAATTGGTATGTATCACCTGCGCCATAGCGTGAAGGCCGGTCTGACCGGGTGGGCACAGATCAACTACCCGTACGGCGCGTCGGTCGAAGACGCGGCGCGAAAACTGGAGTACGATCTTTATTATCTCAAGCACTTCAGTTTGGTGCGCGACATCGCGATCATGTTGCAGACGTTGCGGATCCTGCTGTTCGCCAAGGGGGGCCGCTGACCGGCTCCTGGTCTGCGATTCTTCGAACTTTCCCAAGTCGTATCGAGTCATCGCGTATGCGGATCGTAGCTGTATTTGGCACGAGGCCCGAAGCTATCAAAATGGCTCCCGTTTTGACCCGGCTCGGCAATGCCGCGGGCATTGACCTGCGCGTTTGCGTCACGTCCCAGCACCGGCAAATGCTCGACCAGGTCCTTGACGTATTCGGGATCACACCGGATTGGGATCTCGACCTCATGCGCGCTGGACAGGGGCTCACATATGTTACGGCCTCGGTTTTGGACGGCGTTCATCGCCTTATCAAAGATGAGAGGCCGGACCGGGTCCTCGTCCAAGGCGACACGACGACAACAATGGCCGCAAGCCTGGCAGCCTTTTATGAGAAAGTGCCCGTGGGCCACATCGAAGCAGGTCTTCGCACAGGCAACATTTTTTCCCCTTGGCCGGAGGAGATGAACCGCAGGCTAACGAGCATCATCGCGGATCTTCACTTCGCTCCCACCGAAGGCTCAAAACGGAACCTTTTGGCGGAGGGTGTGCAGCCGGAGCGGATCGTCGTTACGGGCAATACGGTCATCGATGCATTGTTCGACGCGATTCAAATTCTGGACACAGATCCCAACCGGCTCGCGAAGATCGAAGCCGAATTGCCGCCTATGTTGCCGGATCGACGGGTGATCCTGGTTACCGGGCACAGGCGCGAAAACTTTGGAGGCGGGCTGGAGCGGGTTGCGCATGCGCTTTTGCGCCTGGCATCGCGCGACGATGTTCAGATCGTCTTTCCGGTACATCTCAATCCGAACGTACAGGATACCATGTACAAAGCGTTGGGCGGCCATCCGGCCATCCACCTGATAAAACCGCTCGATTATTTACCTTTTGTGCAGATGATGCGTCGGGCCAACTTGATCATTACCGATTCCGGCGGTGTACAGGAGGAAGCGCCGTCGCTCGGCAAACCGGTACTAGTTACGCGAGATACGACAGAACGGCCGGAAGCGGTGGAAGCCGGGACGGTTGAACTCGTGGGAACGGAACCTGATCTACTTTTCCGGCGAGCAACACGCTTGCTCGATGACGAAGCAGCGTACGGCGCCATGAGCCGTGCGCACAATCCGTATGGTGACGGCCATGCGGCTGACCGCATTGTAGAGGTTCTCACCAGATGAACAGTTTCGAGCGGGTTGCGGTCATCGGCCTTGGATACATTGGACTGCCGACCGCAGCGGTGTTTGCGGAGAACGGTCTTGCGGTCCTTGGGGTCGATATTCACAAGCCCATCGTGGACACCGTCAATGAGGGACGTCCCCATTTTGGCGAGCCCAATCTCGATGCGCTGGTTCGCCGCGTCGTCGAAAGTGGAAAGTTGCGCGCCTCGACCGAAATGGAGGCTGCCGACGCCTTCATCATAGCCGTACCCACACCTCTGCGCACTTCCGAGCGATCGCCGTCGCCCGATCTTTCTTATGTCGAAAGCGCCGTCCAATCGATCGGGCCTGTTCTGAAGAGCGGCGACCTCGTCGTGCTAGAGTCTACATCTCCGGTCGGAACCACTCAGCGGATCTCCGAACTTCTGGCTGAGTTGAGACCGGATCTCACGTTTCCTCACCAGAAGGGCGAGCTGGCCATGATCCAGATCGCACATTGCCCGGAGCGGGTCCTGCCCGGCCGGATTCTGGAGGAGGTGATCAATAATCCGCGTGTGATCGGAGGGCTCACCCGAAAATGCGCCCAGCGAGCACTCTCTCTGTATAGAATTTTTGCCCGTGGTGAGTGCCGCGTCACGATGGCGCGCACCGCGGAACTCTCGAAGCTCACCGAAAACGCTTTCCGCGACGTCAACATCGCCTTCGCGAACGAGTTGGCCTCCGTTTGCGACCGTCTCAAAATCAATCCTTGGGAACTGATCAAACTGGCCAATCTTCACCCCCGCGTGAACATTCTTCAGCCCGGCCCGGGTGTCGGCGGACACTGCATCGCGGTCGACCCCTGGTTCGTGATCGCCACCAATCCGGAAGAAACCAAGCTGATCCGGGCCGCCCGCGAAATCAACGATGCGAGACCGGAATCGATCTGTGAGAAGGTCCGAAGCGCTGCAGCAAGCCTGAAAAATCCCGTGATCGCCTGCCTCGGACTATCCTACAAGCGTGACGTCGACGACTTGCGGGAAAGTCCGGCTTTGGAAATCGTGCGACGGCTCGCCGAAGAAAAGGTCGGCACGATACTGGTGGTAGAACCGCACGTTTCCGGATTGCCGCCCGCGCTCTCGCAGTTGGGACTCGAACTGCACGATTTCGACATGGCGATCGAACGCGCGAATGTCGTGCTGTTGTTGGTCGACCACATGAGCTTTCTTCAAGTCGATCGCAGCCTTCTCAACGACAAGATCGTGATCGACACCCGCGGAGCCTGGTAAGGTGATGCCAGCACCTGTTACGCTCCTAAGGTCCTGCGCCTCCAGCCTAGTGTAAACCCAGAGTGGCCGATCCATGCGCGTCTTGCACGTTCTGGACCACTCGCTCCCGCTGCAGAGTGGTTACGTGTTTCGAACCTTGGGCATTCTGTCGGCGCAACGCGCCTTCGGCTGGTCCACGGTCCAGCTTACGTCTCCCAGATACCATTCGGGCGGGGCCCCACTCGAGACGGTCGACGGGTGGGAGTTTCACCGGACGACCAAACGCGCGAGTCCGGTACCGGTTCTCCGGGAGCTGCAGGAAATGCGCCGTACGGAGCGCAAACTTCAAGAACTCATCGCACAGTACCGGCCGGACATCGTGCACGCTCATTCGCCGGTCCTCAACGGGATTCCCGCGCTGCGCGCCGCCCGGCGCGCGAACCTGCCCATCGTCTATGAGGTGCGCGCGTTGTGGGAGGATGCTGCAGTGGACCTCGGACGCACACGCGCCGATAGTCTCCGTTACCGCGCCATACGACAGATGGAGACCTATGTCCTGCGACGGTCCGACGGCGTCGTTACGCTTTGCGAAGGCATGCGCGCCGAATTGGCAGACCGAGGCGTGGCAGAACAGCGAATTGCAGTCGTCCCGAATGCGGTCGATTCTAATCATTTCGGGAGAGTGCAGGACCGCGACGAGTCGCTGGGGGAAACTCTCGGGCTGTCGGGGCGGACTGTACTCGGTTTCATCGGATCCTTTTACCATTATGAAGGACTCGATCTTTTGCTCTCCGCTCTACCGCGGATCAGAGCTGCCAGGCCGGACGTCGTCCTTCTCCTCGTCGGCGGCGGCCCGGAAGACACTAGACTGCGGGAGAAAGTATCGCAGGAAAACCTCGGTGAGGCGGTTCGGTTCGTCGGGCGAGTACCTCACGGCAATGTGCGGCGCTACTACGACCTGGTCGACTATTTTGTGTACCCGAGACGCAGTATCCGCCTGACCGAGTTGGTCACCCCGCTCAAACCTCTCGAGGCCATGGCGGAAGGCCGCATCGTGCTCGCCTCCGACATCGGCGGCCATCGCGAGCTGATCCGCGATACGAAAACCGGCTATCTGTTCGCACCGGATGATCCAGTGAGGATGGCGGATCGCATCATCGAGGTCCTGTCCAGGACGGCCGACCATTCTCGAATGCGCGACACCGCACGCGAATACGTCGCGACCCAGCGCACATGGACGGTTTGCGCTTCTGCTTATGAGGAATTGTACGCGTCGGCGCTGCGGAACAAGGCCCGCGCGCCACGTTCAGGACGGGCCTCTTGAGTGCAAGATGCTCTCCATTCTGACGGTCACAACTCTCTTTCCAAATCCGGTCAACCCTTCGCACGGCTCGTTCGTCGCGACAAGGCTGGGAAAGCTCGTCGAGAGCGGTGAGATCGATGCCGAAGTCATCGCCCCTGTCCCGTGGTCGCCGTCCTGGTTGCCTTATTCTCCAAGCGGCCGTCTGGACAGCGTTCCGCGTTTAAGGATGCACGGCGGCTTGAAGGTGCATCATCCGCGCTATCTCGTCGTGCCGAAGGTCGGCATGACCTTGACGCCGCATACACTGTTCCGGAGCTTGAAATCCAGCCTGCAAGAGCTGCTCGCACAAGGTCGACGATTTGACCTGATCGATGCCCACTACTTCTATCCCGACGGAGTAGCGGCAGTCCGGCTCGCCGGGGAATTCGGCATCCCGGTCGTCGTCACCGCGCGCGGCACCGACCTCAACCTCATTCCGGAGTACCGGTCACCCCGGCGCATGATCCGCCACGCGGCAGCGCAGGCGGACGGCCTGATAACCGTCTGTCAGGCGCTCAAAGACCGTCTGGTAGAGTTGGGAACGGCGGCGGACGACGTCGTCGTTCTGCGTAACGGCGTCGATCTTCAGCTTTTCAGGCCAATGGATCGTCAGGCGGCGCGGGCCCGACTCGGACTGACCCGGCGGACCCTGGCGAGTGTTGGATGGCTCGTCGAACGCAAGGGGCACCATCACGCAATCCGGGCCCTCCGGACGTTGCCGGAGACGGACCTTCTGATCGTCGGAGAAGGACCCGAGCGCACCCGCCTGGAACGGATCGCAGTCCAGGAGGGTGTGAGTGCGCGCGTACGCTTTCTCGGCCGAATGGAGCAAAAGCAGTTGCCCGCGTTGTACAACGCCGTAGATGCGCTGCTGCTCGCATCGAGCCGCGAGGGCTGGGCGAATGTGCTGCTGGAAGCGATGGCCTGCGGCACGCCGGTCGTTGCCTCAGCAGTCTGGGGCACGCCGGAAGTAGTGGCCGCTCCGGAGGCCGGAGTATTGATGAAAACACTGGATAGCGCGGGAGTGGTCGATGGCGTGATGCGCCTGTTCTCGACCACCCTGGATCGCGCCGCCACCCGCCGGTATGCCGAGGGCTTCAGTTGGGATGCGACGACGCGAGGACAGCTTGAATTGTTTCGGACAATCCTGGCTGCACGTCAGCCAAACACTTCGGCGTAAGTTGCGCCCATCGTCCACTCGTCGAAGTGCGCCTGTGCGTGGGCGCTGTTCGCGGCGCCGATGCGGGCGCGCAAATTTGGACTGTCCAGCAGCTTGCAAATGGCGCTCGCGAGCGAGGCTTCGTTTCGCTCCGTGACGAAGGGCCTGTTTTCTGCGGCAACCATCTGCGAGATGTCGCCGACGTCGACGGCGGCCACCGGCAATCCGGAAGCCATGGCTTCGACGACAGTGGTCGGCATCTGCTCGGTGTCGGACGACAATGCGAACAGATCGAGGGCAGCGTAGATTCGCTCGGTCTCCTGCACATGCCCGGTGAACAGCACCTGTTCCCGCAGTCCGAGAAACTCCGCCTGCTTCTCCAGGCTGGCCCGCTCTTCACCATCCCCTGCAATCAAAAGCCGGCATGGCATGCGCTCCCTCACTAATCGGAAGGCACGGAGTAGACGACTCAGATTCTTTTCAGGACGGAGCGCCGCGACCGTGCCGATGACGGGAGTCGTGCCTGGCCAGTCGATCGGGGCTATCTCAGGCGCGGCAAAGCGGCGGCAGTCTACGCCATTCGGAATGTAGCGGACGCGTCCCGGCGACAAATTCCAGACGTCAAGCGCGATATGCTCCAACGTCCGCGATGGCACGACCACCATACTGCGGGAAAGCAAAAGGCGGCGCATGCAGACACGACGTGGTAACTGCCGGTTTGCTTCCTCGGGTCCGAAGCCGTCCTCGATGTGCACATGAGGAACCACGCGTGGCCAGTTGGCCATGGCCCATTCGAGGCTTCCCCAGTTGTAGGACACGAGGACATCCGGTCGATGGGTCTTCAGATATTTTCGAAATCTCCGCCGGTTACCGAGAGTGTCCGGCTTTTTCGCGAGCACGTCCGCAAAGGTGACGTCCAGGCCGTCCCGGAGACGCTCCCGGCACTCATACCGTCCATCCATTGCGAAAATGACGTGACGGTGTTGCGACAGGAGGCCGTTCGCGAGGCTGCAGAAGCGAACCTGAGGCCCCCCGACGCGGAAAGTCGAAAATGCGTGCAACAGGGTCCGATGGCCCGTCATTTCCCGGCGTGGGCCCAGATAGCGCGACTGAGGAACGTGTCTTCATCGCGCACCGGTTGCCATCCAAAATCGCGTTCGACGTCGCTGCAGTCGAATTCGGCCTTGAGACCACGCGAGATCAAATCCCGCAAAGACGGAGGCGGGACCTCCCTGCCGATCGCGCGCTTGATGACCCATTTGCCAAGCTCTTCGCAATAGAGCGCATACGGGCTCTTGGGATGAAACCGCAGGGGCCGCTCGAGAGCCCGCGCCAGATCACGAATGTATTCGCGGGCCGTCGGCCGGACGACCCCGACCAAATTGTAACTACGCCCCTCGATGGCTTTCGCCTGAAGCGCAAGGCAGATCGCGTCCGCCACGTCCTCCACCAGCACGAAGGGCAAGGGATTGCGCCCCTCGTTCCAGCCGATGCAATGCTGATCGTTATTGAAGAATCCAAGGCCCGAATGGAACGGGGACGTCCCCTCCCCGACCACGAGGCCAGGCCGCAAGATACATACCGGCAGATGCTGTTCTCGATGCATTTCAAGCAGGCGCAGATCGGACATGGCCTTTGCCCGTGCGTAATCCGCGCGAACTGCAAAGCAAGGATCGGGCGGGGTGGCGCCTGTTATGCGGGTTGCTTGCGGACCCAGATAGAGTGCGGCGATCGAGCCGACGTGGACAAGCCGTTCTGTACCGGCTTCCAGGCATGCACGGGCGATGGTCTCTGCGCCACCCACCATGGCGTCGCGAATGGCCTCCCAAGTCGCGCCGCCTCCACCGTGGGCCAGGTTGATCACATAGCGCGCACCTGCGACCGATGCCGACACATCATCCCTGGAGCGGATGTCGCCGCGGCGGACGGTCACTCCCTCGTCCAGAAAGAGCTCGGGAAGGTTGACGGTGTTCCGCGCCAGCACCGAAACCGTGAGGTTAGATGCCCGAAGTTTTCGGACCACTTCGGTGCCAATAAAACCGGTCCCCCCCAATACGGCCACGTCCGATGACGAAAGCGGCGTCGTGCGCACGGCCGGCGCGGCGCACGAGGACAGAGTCTGCCCCGCGCGTTGAGAGGAAATGCGGTCGCAGATTGCGATGACATCTCGTCCGAAGGCGGCGTCCAGCGGGATCTTGGCGTTCTGGTCGAGCGCAGCGTGAAACGCAGCTATACTGTTGCGCATGGAGAGAAAGAAAGCGTCGCTGCGAGGCTTCAACTTCGCCACAGACAGCGCGTAACCGAGAAGGTTCGTCGCGCTTTCCCGCGCGACCGACATGGCTGTCCGGTGGCCCGACATGAAGAGGTCTACCGGCTCGAGCCATCTGGTGCGCGACACCCTCCAGTACCGGTTTGCAAGCATGTCCGCGACGAGCACCCCGTCGTCACACACCACCCGCATCTGCCAGTACGGGAAGGCGTGACCGACCGAAAAACGAACGCTTGCGGGAATCGAACCGCACGTCAGCGACGCGGTGAAGCCACCGACGAAACTGACGTCCGGCGCGATCTCGACCGACGGTTCGCTGATTGATCTTGCCTCGCTAGCCTCGCCGCAAAGTTCCAGAAGCTGCGACAGCGGGTGGACCGCCTGCTCGAGAAGAAGGTTGCGCGGCTCGCGGAACATCCAGTGAGAAAACTGGCGCGTGGCGAGTTGACGCAAGGCGCTATGGTAAACCACGTTGACGTACCGAGGCTTTCCGTAAGCGCGCTCGCGCACATCCTGTTTCAAGCGCAGAAAGGCCGGGTGAAAGACAAAATTCTGGTTCACACCCGCAGGAACCGCTGAAGAAGATGCCTCTACCAGGGAGGTACATTCTTCTTCCGAGACACAGAGCGGTTTTTCCACCAGAACGGGCTTGCGGGCGTGCAGACAGGCGAGAGCGACGGAATAGTGGCGGTCCGGCGGGACGAGAATGTGGGCACGGTCGAAAGCGTCCGCGGCGAGAGCCTCTTCCAGAGACCCGAAGACGCTCGGCACACCGAACTGGCGAGCGAGTTTTTCTGCGGCGCCGCGATTGGGGTCGATGATCGCCGAGACCCCGAATTTGAGTTCCTCAAGGGCTTCGGCATGCACTGCTGAAATATAGCCGGCACCGATGAGAGCGACGCGCGACGCGGTGGACTGGGTCGTCATGGGAAGTGAATTCGAACCACAACTTGGAGGAATTGACGCCACTTAGCGGCATAATGTTGTTTTAGGGGGAGCGCCTTTCCGTCGCAATGGCTTCGGGGTTTCGCGGTAAACGACTGAAAAGCGCTACGAATGGCCTTTACCGTCCCCCATGAGTTCGTTTGAATAGCACGTTTCGACCTGCTAGCGGTTGCAGAATGGACTTGCAGGCACCGATGGAACAAGCGGTCTCATTTGCCGGCGATCTGTCGACGGCTCTGGGTTTTACCGCCGCCGCGGTTCTTTTCGCGTGGCGGGGACCAAACTCTGCCCCAAAGCTTTTGTTTACTCTAGCGTTAGCCATAACAGGTGCATGGGCATTCGTCTTAGCTATCTCCCCTTCCATTTATGCTCTCTCCCCTTCCATTTATGCGGGATGGGACTTTGTTCCGAGCACGTTCTCCGCGTTGCGGGACGCCGGCTGGTTCGCAGCGATCCTTGCCTTCTTGAAGCACGAGACCAAGGGACAGTCGCTCTGGCGGCATCTGGGGTTGGCGTCTGGAATTCTGGTTTTTGCAGAAATCGGCTTCGCGCTTACTGGTGCCACGATCGACACCGGATTGGGAATCCGGTTGAGCCTGCCGGCGCTGCAGCTCTCCACGTCGGTAATGGGACTAGTTCTTCTGGAGAACCTACTGCTCAATCTCAGTGGGCCCAAACGCTGGTCCGTCCGGCTTATGGGAATCAGTTTGGCTGCGCTGTTCGGCTATAATATTATCTTGTGCATACCTGAGTTTCTCGGAGGCGAGGCGATTGGCGGCTTTCTCGCGGCTCAGCCCCTCGTCTATCTATTAACCTTGCCGCTGTTCATAGTCACGGGACTGCGCAATACCTCTCTCAAGCTCGAAGTCCACTCCTCACGAGCAGTGGTATTCCAGTCGGCGACATTGATCTTCGCCGGCATTCTGCTGCAGGGCACGGCACTCGCCGCCTTCTACGTGCGCTCCCTCGGCGGAGCGCGGGAGACAGCGCTGTCGATCGTTTTTGGATTTGCGGGCATATTGACGATTGCCGTCGTGCTCAGCTCCCGCACAGCCAGGTCACAAATCAAGAATTTCATCAGCGAGAATTTTTACAGCTATAAATACGACTATCGGGTGGAATGGACACGGTTCATTCAGGCGCTTTCACAGTACCAAGAGCAGAGTGCGCCGGATCGCGCAATTCGCACCCTGACTGACTTGCTGGATAGTCAGGGCGGTGTCCTGTGGATGAGGCGCCCCGGCTGGCGGCAATTCATACCCATCGCATCCTGGTGCTTCGGTGAAGGCTGGGGGCCGATCGATTCGGACGATCCGATTTTGGCGGATCTCCGTCGCGAGGATGTCGGCTTCCTCGAGATCTCGGCCAGTGATCGTGAGGGCCGATCTTGCGCCTGGCAGCAGCGATTTCCTCGCGCGTGGATCGCCGTTCCGCTGCATTTTCGGGGTGAGCTCATCGGATTAACCGTACTCAGGCCTCCCCGTGCGACCCGCCGACTCGACTGGGAGGATCGAAACCTCGTCAGCCTGGTCGCCATGCAACTCGCTTTATTTCTTGCGCATGACCAGCTGTCTCAGGAGCTCGCGGATTCGCAGCAGTTGATCGAATTCAACAAGCGTGTCGCCTTCGCGCTACACGATCTGAAAAACACCATCGGCCAGCTCAGGTTGGTGCTGCACAATGCTGGCCGCTTCGGTGACAATCCTGAGTTTCGCAATGACATGCTAGCGACCATTCATCAGGCGGTGGACAACCTCCAGTCTCTGATGGGCAAGCTCCGCCAGGACCCTGCTGATCAGCCTGCAAGTGAGGCCAAGAGTCGCGTCGATGTTTGCGCGCTCCTTGCCAAGTGCGCGCACAGGAAGTCGGCAAGCGGTGTGATTTTCGAGCCCTCCCACGAGCCGGTCTATGTTGAGCTGCCAGGCGCCGAACAATTCGAAGCCGCACTTGAACATGTCGTGTCGAATGCAGTGGAAGCCAGCACGGCTCAAACGACCGTGCATCTCAGCGCGGTGCGGCGAGACGGACGCATTTGCGTTCGTGTCGAGGATCACGGAGTCGGGATGAGCCCCGAGTTCATAGCGGACGGACTCTTCCGCCCGCTGCACACAACCAAGCAAAAAGGACTCGGAATCGGAGCTTATCAAGCGCGCGCCATCATGCAAAATCTGGGCGGCGACATGGAAGTGCAAAGCACGCTGGGCAGAGGGACGACGGTCTATCTCTTGCTTCCAGCAGCTATCGACGCAGAGCCCGGCACTACACGATGAACAGCGTACCAAAAACCGGCTCGTCAGAAGGATCGAGGCGGATACTCCTCGTCGAGGACGACAGCGGCCTACGGCGGCAAATGCAATGGGCCCTCGAGCCATATGAAGTATCTCCGGCAGCCGACGCCGCCGAGGCTCTCGGCCAATTCGGGGCCGATGTCGCGATCGTAATCCTCGACTTGGGGCTGCCGCCCGACCGTGACGGCGCCTCGGAAGGCCTCAAGGTGCTCGACGCCATTCTCAATCAGGCCCCCCGAACTAAGGTGATCATCCTCAGCGGGAATTCGGATCGAGGGGTCGCGTTGAGTGCCATCGAACGCGGTGCTTTCGACTTTATCACAAAGCCGGTCGAGATCGACGTTCTCAAGCTCATTATCGACCGAGCCATCAGAGTGTACGACCTGGAAAAGGAAAACCAGGCGTTGCGCCTTTCCAGAGATCAGCGGCTTCCAGGAATCGTATATGGCTCCCAGGCCATGGAGCGTGTCGCACGCATCCTCGAGCGGGTCTCGCGCACAGACGCGACCGTTATGATCCTCGGAGAAAGCGGGACCGGAAAAGAACTCGTGGCGAGCGCGCTTCACAACCTGTCCGGTCGGGCACAAGCGAAGCTCATCGCCATCAACTGCGCCTCGATCCCGGAAAACCTCCTGGAAAGCGAACTCTTCGGGCACGAACGCGGCGCCTTCACCGGTGCGATCAAGCAGACCCGCGGTAAATTCGAACTCGCCCATAAGGGAACGCTCTTCCTTGACGAGATCGGCGATATGCCGCTGGCATTGCAGGCCAAGCTGCTACGGTTTCTGCAAAGCCGCGAGTTCGAGCGGGTCGGCGGCCGTGAAGTACTCAGCGTCGATGTGCGGGTCATTTCGGCCACCAATCAACCCTTGGCGACACTTGTCGCCGATGGGAAATTCCGTGAAGACCTATATTATCGGCTGAACGAGATTCAGCTCGACCTGCCGCCGTTGCGCGAACGGGACGGGGACCTGGCGCTTCTCGGCCAGTACTTCCTGAACTTGTTCAACCGCGAGCTATCCCGAAGCTTGCGCGGGTTCACCGAGGAGGCTTTGGCAGCCCTATCGGACTACAAGTGGCCAGGAAATGTCCGGGAGCTGGAAAATCGCCTCAAGCGTGCCGTGATTATGGCGGACGGCCCTCTTATTACGTCGCAAGACTTGCAGCTGGCCTCCGGCGCGAAACCCCGGGATCTCAATCTCCGGGACCGGCTGGAGCAGCTGGAAAGCGCCATTTTGAAGGAAGCGCTTACGGCTGCCGAAGGAAACGTCTCAAAAGCAGCCAAGCTGATGGGCATCAGTCGTCAGCAGATCTACAACATGATGGCCGAGCGAAAGCAGCGAGCCTGATACATGCATAGAGGAGCGGACCATGCAGCGAACTGAAGCAAATGCCTTGAAGCGGCGACGGATTTTGTTGTTGAGCACGGTCGCCGTTCTCGTCGGTTTTGGCACGTCGGCGCTCAATGCTCGCGAGACCACCTTCGATCCGCCGTGGCGGCAGAACGTCGGCACGCAAATCGCTGCAAATTCCGGTACATCAAAGCTCGTCGAGCAAGCCAAACAGGCGCTGTCACAGCATCATCCGGACGTGGCCGCGATCTTCCTTAGATCTGCCCTCGCCGCCGATCCGGACAATTCCGATCTGCGTCTCCAGCTCGGGATCGCCTTGTTCGCATCTGGGAATGTGGCTTCGGCGGAGAGCGAGCTGCGCACGGCGCGTGAAAAAGGAGCGCCAGATGCGAAGGTTCTTCCGATCTTATACGGGGTCATGCTCGCACGGTCGGAAGACGAGCAACTGTTGGCCCAGTTTCCTCCGCCTGCCGAGAGCGACATTTCGGCGCTCGCGTCGGAGACCTTGCGGGCGCGCTCTGCCGCTCTGCTGAGGACGGGCAGGGTCAAGGACGCCGCAACGGCGCTCGACCGAGCGTTGGGATTCGACCGCAGCGTCGCGAACCTCATTGCGCGCGCACAACTCGCACAAACGATGGGACAAACTGCGATCGCCTCCAAAATGGTCGACGACGCGATCGCCAAATCGCCAAAAGAAATGGCGGCTCTGATTTTGAAGGTCGATTTGCTGCTGCAAGAGAAACAAGAAGAAAAGGCGCTCGAGGTTGCGAACCAGGTGGTGGGGTATTATCCGAACAACGCGGCGGCGCTAATAACCCGCGCTCGCGTATATTCGCAGAAGAAGGACTCCGTCAAAGCGCTCGCGGATATCGACGCCAGCCTCAAGATGGTGCCGCGAATGCCACTTGCGCTCTACTACAAGGCGCTACTGCTTGAGCAGGGCAATGATTACAAACAAGCTTGGGCGCTTGTTCAAGACCTCCCGCCGACGTTCGTCAATTCACGCCCGGAAATCGGATCCGCGGTCGCTCAGATCGCGATCAGGGCCGGTCACGTCGAGATCGGCACGAGCATGCTGTCTGCCACAGTGGCGAAATTCCCAGCGAATCTCGAGGCCCGGCTTCGGCTGGCGTCGCGTTACATCGAGCTCAAGGATTCAAGCCGGGCCTTGCAAACCCTTCAGCCTATGTCGAACTCCTCGGATCCTCGGATCGTTCTACTGCTTGCTCAAGCGTACGACATGGAGAAGCAATACTCCACCGCCGCCGAATACGCACAAAAATTGAGCGATGCGGGTCTGGGAGGAGATACTCTCAAACGGAAGATCGCAATCACGAACATGCAGGCCGGCAAGATCGACACCGCGATTGCCGAGCTTGAAAAGCTGGATTCGGCGAGCCCGGGCGATCCGCAGGTTGCGGGCCCCCTGATCGGTGCCTTGATCCGCAAGAACGACTACGCCAAAGCGCAGGAGGTCACCGAGAAGTTGACCTCAGCCGCTCCGAATCAGCCTTACGGGCCATACTTTCAGGGGCAGCTTCTTCTCCGCAAGGGCGACCTCGATAAGGCAATTTCTGCGTTTTCACTTGCGATCGAGCATGACGCGAAATTCGTCCCGGCCCTGTACGAACGCGCCACGGCGTATGGAGCGCGTGGCGATCTGACGGCAGCCGAGGGAGACATGCGCTCGATTCTCTCGGCCGACCCGAACAACATGTTGGCCGAGATCAATATGGCGCAGCTCGCCCTCCGCAGTGGTAAAAAGGACGCCGCCGAGACTTATCTGAAGCAGGCCGTCGATGCACATCCAAAAGAGCCCCTGCCCGTGCTCGTTTTGGCGAGCTTTGAGATGCAACAGAAACGGTTCGATGACGCGAACGCGGTCGTCACGAGCTTCCTTAACAAGGTCCCGGACAACCCGAACGCCATTGCGATGCGAGCCGAAATCCTGCTGGCGAGTGGAAAGAGCGACGATGCGGTGAACACGTTGACTGATCTCGCTCGCGCCCGGCCCAAATCCCCAGAGATCGAAATGCTGCTCGCCAGGGCGCTCAGCACAGCCGGGCAGCGAGAGAAGGCCGTGGCGGCGTATCAGCGTGCAGTGGAGCTGTCGCCCTCCATGTACGCCGCGCACCTCGGTCTCATTCAATTGGCGCTTGCAAACAAAGACGCTGATGCAGCCCTGGCAGCGGCACAGAATTACGCCGACAAGCAGCCGGGGCCGCTGAGTGCGGAGACGCTAGCACGCACCTACGCCGCGCTGAAAAGGACTGGCGACGCGGTGAACGTATTGCTGCACACCCAGAAGGAATTTCCGAACAGCGCGACGCTGCTCTCACTCACGGCGTATCTGCGTGCTCAGGGGGAAGGGAAACAAGCCGATGACATGCTCACGGATTGGATCGGAAAGCACCCGGACGACATAAACGCGCGCCTCGCCTACGCGACTGGCGAAATGCAGGCCGACCCGGCGGCGGCGGAGACGCAATATCGTGCGGTATTGCAGCTTCAGCCGTACAATGCCGGCGCGCTCAACAACCTCGCATGGTTACTCCAACAGAAGAGTCCGAAAGAAGCCGTGGTGTTCGCCGAGCGGGCCGCAAAAATCGCGCCGGACTCGCCGTCCGTTCTCGACACCCTGGGTTGGTCCAAATGGCTTGCGGACGACAAGAGTGGCGCGCTGCCGGTACTCGAGCGCGCCCACGGAATGGACACGGCCAATGGAGAAATTACGTACCATCTCGTGCTGGCGCTTGATGGCAACGGCCGGAGTGACGACGCCAAGAAACTATTGAACCAGCTGCTCGCAAGCAAAGCCCAGTTTTCGGAGAGAAACGAAGCAGAGGCGCTACGCGCGAAGTGGCAGTAGCTCCGGCTGTCGCCCAAGCTGACCAGCAGCGGTCATTCCGACCCGGACGAGGCATTTGCGTCAGAATGCCTCGCTTCCGGGACCCGCCTGCCGGAATGTCGCTCAGCCTGCCTCACCTCCGCCGCCGCACGACTGACACCTCGACGGAAGAGAGAATCTATCAGGGCGCGCAGCGTCCTTTTGGTGGACAGGTGGTGATTCGGAGCGACTGTCGAAGAGAGCCCTGTCAGACGGTGCCCTTCCCAACCTCATAAGCGCGATTCTGGGCGCGAGACCGTCGGTTGCTTTCCCTCACCATCAGGCGGTAAGCATAAGCCATGAGCCCCTTTAGGAAGTGGGGAATATGGATCAGGCCCTGACAGGTGAATTTGAGCGGGCGCGCGCGGACGCCGGCGGGTTTCGTTTCGAAGAAGCGTTTAGTCGCAATCTCGGATGGCTGACCGAATGGGAGCAGCAGGCGCTTCGCGGCAAGAGAGTCGCGGTCTCCGGTGGGGGTGGCGTCGGCGGACTCTACATGATGACACTGGTACGATTCGGCGTCGGCATGTTCACGATTGCCGACCCTGATCGCTTCGAGTTGGTCAATTTCAATCGACAGGTGGGCGCAACCCTGAATTCCATCGGCCGCCCCAAGGTCGACGTGCTGGCAGAGAATGTCCTCAACATCAATCCTGAAGCGCATATCCGGAAGCTGTTCGGAGCGATCGACGAAAGCAACATCGACGATTTCCTCGCGGGTGCAGATGTCTGGATCGACGGCCTCGATTTCTTCGCTCTTGGCATAAGACGCAAAGTGTACCGGCGCTGCGAGGAATTGGGCATCCCGGTCATCAACGCCGCGCCTCTCGGGATGGGGACGGCTATGCTCGTATTCAAACCGGGCGGCATGACATTCGAGGAGTGGTTTCGCCTGGAGGGCCTGTCCGAGGAGCACCAGTACATCAACTACCTGATCGGGATGGCCCCGAGCCGGCTGCACATGCCGAACCTGGTCGATCCGAGCCGGGTCGATCTCCGCGGCCACCGCGGTCCTTCCTCGATCGCGGGCTGTGAATTGTGCGCCGCGATGGCTTCGGTCGAGGCGATCAAACTTCTGCTGGGCCGCGGGCGCGTTCATGCGGTTCCATACTATCAGCATTTCGATGCATTCAGTGGTCGGCGGGTCGTTCGCAAGCTGCGGCGCGGCAACGGAAGCCTGAGCCAGCGCGCCAAGATCGCCATCGGCCGCATGTTCTTCGCGAAGCTCTCCGAGAGGGCGGTCGCCGACGAAGCATCGGCTGCATCAGGTGAAATCGAAAAGATCCTCAATTACGCACGCTGGGCTCCGAGCGGCGACAACATGCAGCCCTGGCGATTCGAGAGAGTCGGTGAAGACGAGGTGATGATTCACATCCACGCGCCGGGTGATGTGTACGACTATCGTGATGGCGAACCGACGCTGCTGTCGGGCGGGATGTTGCTGGAATGCCTGCGGATCGCAGCGAGCTACTGGGGTCGCAACCTCGAATGGACGTATGAGGGCGAAAACGAGCAGAAGACACATCGCATCCGGGTCCGCCTTCCGCAAAACGGTGAAACGGCGGCCGACCCGCTGTTCTCCTACGTTCCGATGCGCTCCGTCGATCGCCGCCCCTATCGGATGAGAACTTTGACCAAAGCGCAGAAATCCGCGCTGGCCGACGCACTCGGACCTGACTTCGACATCGAATGGCATGAAGGGTGGCGTCGACGGTGGCGCATGGCGCGACTGACAGCACGGTCGACGAGGATCCGGCTCGGCATCCCCGAACTGTTCCCGGTGCATCGGCGCATCATCGATTGGGATCGGCAGTATAGCCCGGACCGGATTCCGGCTGCGGCCGCGGGCATGAGCAGAATAAGTCTCCGCCCCATGCGCTGGGCGATGGAGAGCTGGTCGCGAATGCGCCTGCTCAACGCCGCGGGCGGCCTTTTCAGCGCTCAGGTCCAGATGGACTATATCCCGGGGCTGTCCAGCGCCGCTTTCTTCACGATCCAAATGCGCGGCGCTGCAGCGGCGGGGGATGAACGATCGTCGCAGCTCCTGCGGGCTGGCATGGCGATTCAACGGTTCTGGCTGACGGCAACGCGGCTGGGTTTGGCAATGCAGCCGACCGTGGCCCCGCTTTGCTTCGCCTGGTACGGCCGCAGCGGCGCCGCGTTCACGGGGATGGAAGAAGCTCAGCGTTCCGCCCGCAGGCTCGCGGGGAAATTGCAAGATGTCACCGGTAATGGTGGGGATGAGGGACTGTTCATGGGCCGAATCGGCGAGCCCCAGCGTGGGCACAGTCCAGCACGATCCGTCCGCCGGAACATCGGCGATCTTATGCTGAAACCTCAAGACTCTACCTAATCGTGCCCACCAGTAGTTCCAGATCAGGGCGGCCATCCCGGCTCGCCGCACTTTCTTAAAGAGATCTCTGGACCCCGCAAGGCGGCGGGATGCCCGGCTATATGCCAGCCGCGGTTCATAAGCTGCAAAGAATCGAACAGGGGGGCATCTCTGCCCCCCTGTCCTGATCGATGATCGTGCGCCCAGCCGTCAGACGGCCGCGCTGTTCT
>Ga0134126_10002789_pt1 | contig 21952 bp, 18 predicted proteins | sample KB31752_FD_96881 | JGI IMG/M metagenome (GOLD analysis project Ga0134126, IMG submission 96881) | Terrestrial soil microbial communities with excess Nitrogen fertilizer from Kellogg Biological Station, Michigan, USA - KB3-175-2 | ecosystem: Environmental > Terrestrial > Soil > Unclassified ... | reverse complement strand
TTTAAATCCTTTACTACACCCTATTTTACTGAAGTTGGCGATTATATGATTTTTTCTCAAACTACTTCCGGAATATATAAATGTATTGATGCTTATGCAGGCGAAAAATCATTGAAGAAAGCCACGTTCTATAAATCATTTTCAAAATCGCTTGTATCGGAAACCAACTTTTTCCTGTATATCAACCCTGAAAAGGCTTCAGGTCTCGGTACGGCCTTTGTTAAACCGGAATATCAAAACAGGTACAAGGAAAATCAAACAATCTATCGGGGGTTTAATGGTTTTGCCTATCAGCTTGCCGCCAATGGAAAGGATTTTTACAGCCAGGTTACTTTATCAAAACCTTCTGGTAAAGAAGGTAACGTAGAAACGGCCTGGGCCACAACACTTGATGCAAGCATGAGAGGTATTCCGCACATTGTTAAAAACTACGAATCGGGGGCTAATGAAATAATGGTGCAGGATTCGCTTAATACCTTATATCTCATTGGCAATTCGGGAAATATTTCATGGAAACGAAAGTTTGACGAGCCGGTCCAGGGAAATATATTTGCCATGGATCTCTTTAAGGATGAGCAAACTGAATACCTTTTCACCACAACAGATAAAATTTATCTGCTGGACCATAACGGTAAAGATGCCGGAAGCTATCCCCTGAACCTGGCCGAGGAGACGCATACAGGCCTTTCGTTATTCGACTTTGACAACAATAAGGAGTACATGTACTTAGTAACCTGCGACCGAGGAAAAATTTATGGCTATAGTGGAAACGGAAGGCCAATACCGGGCTGGGCTCCTAAAATAGTAGATGGAGCGTTTTCAAATGCAGTTCAATCATTTGATACTAATGGCAAACACTACCTTTTTGGCGCTTCTCAAAACGGAACAGTTTATATTTGGGACATGAATGGAAAAGCAACGATACCGCCTGTTGCATTGCGTACAGGCTTCAAAAACGCCTTTTATGTGAATACTGATTCAAAATCACTTGAATCTGCCGATAGTACAGGCTCCGTTTACGTAGTGGGATTTACCGGGAATACAAAAAAGAGGTCTTTTTCAAAATTCAATCACAATCCTTTTTTTGAAATCATGGATAAAGATCAGTCCGGCAAAACCCAGTTTCTCTTGTCTTCAGATAAAATGATCGCCGGTTATGTAAATGATTCAACTGAATCATGGAAACTTTTGACATCAGATAAAATATTGTTCCCTCCACACGTAATCTATTTCAATGGCAAACCATTTATTGGTTACGTAAGTAAATCATCATCAAAGGTTTATTTATTCACGCCCCTGGGAACATCCTATCCAAATTTCCCTGTAACAGGCAATACTGATTTTGCAGTTGGGGACCTTGCAGGAAACGGGGATACGGACATTATTGTGGGAGGGCCGGATAAAAAGCTTTATCATTACAGATTAAGTCAATAGATTTGCAAAACCATAAATACACTAATATGAAAAAATTATCCTTGCTGTTTTTTCTCTTTACCGGCATTACATTTTCTGCCCTGGCGCAAAGTGAAATCAGTAATTTCACGGTAACAGGTTCAGGTCTCGCAACCACTTTATCAGAAGATTATGAGAGCGTTGGCATCAATCCTTCAAACCTGGGTTGGGACAATACAAAAAAATTGCATTTTGGGCTACTTGAAGGCGGGTATTCCATTTATTCAGATGAGTTTACCAAAAAGCAGTTCAGCAATAACTTTTTATTGAGCTTCCATGATTCAAAACTAAGCGCCTCTACTACAACTAAGGCAGATGCAGCGTTGGAAATGGCAAATAAAGGATATGCCATCAACGTGGATGAAACGCTGTTGGGAGTAGCGGTACAGTTACCCGGAATAGGCGGGTTTGGTTTTACCGCCAGGGCAAGGGGAAGCGACTATATGCACCTGAATGGAACAGGGGCGGATATTGTTTATAATGGCAGTTCAGCATCTTATTTTAGCACTGCATCCACGAACCCTCAATCGCTTTCTACACTTTTTGATGGATCTAAAATGTATTCAGATGTGTACATGGAATACAACCTTTCATATGGCAGGCGTTGGTACCAGAATGACGATATAAAAATCTACGGCGGGGTGGGCGTCAAATACATCCAGAGCTTTGGCATATTGGATATAGAATCAAAAGGTGGAACCCTTACGGCTTTTACGGCCTTTTCGCCAAGATTCAATGCAAACTACGGTGCTGTTTCTCCTTCGAGCGATTCATCAGGAACCTTAAAGCCAATTGGTTCCGGTTTTGGTTTTGATATTGGCGGCAGCATCATAATCAAAGAAAAAATGAAAATAGGCATAGCCGTTGATGATATAGGTTCCGTAACCTATACCGGAAATGTTTACAAGGCGAATAATACAAACCTGCTCAGTACAACAAAGTTAGCCGGGCTACAATACCTTGCAAATTATAAGGACATTAATGATCTTATTGGCGGTGATGGTGTTTTTAAACTTCAAGGATTAAAAACCACATCTATTTCATTACCAACAAACCTGCGCCTCGGTTATAGTTACGATGTACTGAAAAACCTGGTGGTTGGCGCAGACGTGTATTTGCCGCTGGCAGATGTACCGGGTAACCTTCTTAGCCCGGAGATTGGTGTTGGCGGCCAGGTGAAGCTTTTTAACCTGATCAAACTATCTACAGGCGTCAATGCAGGCGGAAACTCCGCTTTCAATATTCCCCTGGGGATCACATTTGTCCCACATAACGGCTCTTATGAATTTGGTGTGGCAACAAGAGACATATTGTACCTGGCAAGCAATTCCAACCCCAATGCTTCTATCGTGTTAGGGTTTTTGAGGTTTGGTATTTAAACAGAAATAAATTTTATGAACCAGCAACAAATAGAATCCATCTGGGACAACCGGGAGTTGCTCAAAGACCCCGTAAACCAGGAAGCTGTGGCAGAAGTTATTGAAGCGTTGGATAAAGGAAAAATCCGTGTCGCAAATGAAACCGAATTCGGATGGGTGGTAAACGAATGGATTAAAAAAGCCGTGCTGTTGTATTTTGGCATCCGGAAAATGGAAACCTTTCATGCCGGGCCAATGGAATTTTATGATAAGATACCTCTTAAAAGCAATTATGAAGCCCTTGGCGTAAGGGTAGTTCCACATGGTATCGCGCGCTACGGGTCTTATATATCAAAAGGAGTTATCCTCATGCCCTCTTATGTAAATATCGGCGCTTACGTTGATGAAGGAACCATGGTAGATACATGGGCTACAGTTGGTTCATGCGCCCAGGTAGGTAAAAATGTACACTTGAGCGGGGGGGTTGGCCTTGGCGGTGTATTGGAGCCCTTGCAGGCCGCTCCCGTTATTATTGAAGATGGCGCTTTTATAGGTTCAAGATGTATAGTTGTAGAAGGAGTGCATGTTGGTAAAGAAGCAGTATTGGCTGCCAATGTGGTTCTTACGGCTTCTACCAAAATCATTGATGTAACGGGTGAAACACCCCATGAAAGAAAGGGTTTTGTTCCTGACCGGTCAGTTGTAATTCCAGGAACCTACCAGAAAACTTTCCCTGCCGGGGAGTTCGGTGTACCTTGTGCTTTGATTATTGGACAGCGAAAAGAATCAACTGACCTAAAAACCTCTTTGAATGAGGCGCTTCGTGAGTTTGATATTCCGTGGTAAAAGCCTGTGGATGCAAAAAAACGAGCAAAACCTTATTCTCATTGAAAAGGATACTCATTATACAAACAGCCTTTATCGGTGATGTGGTTCTGGCAACCGGCATTCTCGAAAAACTGCACCAGTTTTACCCCGATTCCAGAATTGATTTCCTGCTACGCAGAGGAAATGAAGGTTTGTTGGCAGGGCATCCTTTTCTAAACCAGGTTATTATTTGGGACAAAAAAAAAGGCAAGTACTCAAACCTCTGGAGGATACTCAAACAAATAAGGGCTGAGAAATATGATCTCCTGGTCAATCTCCAAAGGTTTGCGGCATCCGGTATCATTACCTCATTTTCAGGCGCCAGGCTCAAATATGGCTATCGCAAAAACCCGTTCTCCTTTCTATTTACTAAATCATTCCCCCACCCTATTGGAAAAAAAGATGACAAAGGTTATCTCCATGAAATTGAAAGAAACCACGCACTGATTTCTGAATTTACGGATGCAAGTCCTTCAAAGCCAAAATTATATCCTTCCGATAATGATTTTGAGGCCGTCAAACCTTATAAAACAGAACCGTATATAACTATTTCCCCGGCTTCCGTCTGGTTCACAAAGCAGTACCCAAAAGGAAAATGGGCTGAGTTGATTGATGGTATTCATGTGAAGTATAACATATATCTCACAGGTGGTAAGACAGATATAGCACTTTGCGAAGAAATTACCGGTAAAACTATACATCCTAATGTTGTAGTCCTGGCTGGTAAACTAAGTTTTCTGCAAACTGCCGCACTGATGCAGAATGCTGAAATGAATTATACAAACGATTCTGCCCCGTTACATTTTGCCTCGGCAATGGATGCACCTGTGACCGCAGTTTTTTGTTCCACAGTCCCGGAATTTGGGTTCGGGCCATTATCTGCAAATAGCCATATAGCGCAAATCAATTATGACCTTGACTGTAGGCCGTGCGGGTTGCATGGATTTAAAGAATGTCCTATGGGGCATTTTAAATGTGCGTTGGATTTAGTTATCCAGCCAAAATAATGGCATTAAGCGATGTATTTTTGACAATGTGGAGACAAGGCAATGCCTTGTCTCCACGGGGAGGAAAATCCTTACCTTTGGAGCAATCATGAAAAAACAGGTTGGATTTGCTGTTGCTGGTTTTGGCAATATTGGCAAAAGACATGCAGAAGAAATTGCCTCGCATGCCGATGCCTCTTTAATTGCTATTCTTGAAACAGATCCTGCTGCCATAGCAAAAGCAAAAGAGATACACAATGTACCAGTATATGCTGATATAAAGAACCTGGTTAAGAAGCATCCCGAAACCGATGTCATTAACATCTGCACCCCAAATGGATTGCATATAGTTATGGCAACACAAGCTATTGACATGGGCATAAATATCACGGTTGAAAAGCCAATGGGTCTGCACAAGAAAGATTGTGATAATCTCATTTCCCTTGCAAAAATTAAAAACAAGCAGGTTTTCTGTGTACTGCAAAACCGTTATAGTCCACCTTCGCAATTAATAAATAAAGTTATTTCCGAAAAACGGTTAGGCAAGGTTTATTGGGTTTCTGTAACTTGTTTTTGGAACCGCGATGAGCGGTATTATATTCCTGGCAGTTGGCGTGGAACTCTTGATATGGATGGCGGGCCGCTTTATACACAGTTCAGCCATTTTATTGATTTGCTATACTGGAATTTCGGGCCGTTGAAGAATATCCAGGCCCGGTTTTACAACAACAACCACCATTATCTAAAAGGAATTGAAGATACCGGGACTTTCAGCTTTGAATTTGAACGCGGCGGGGCAGGTGAGTTTACCTATTCCACATCATTGCATTCTTCTAACCTCGAAAGCTGCATTACAATAATTGGGGAGAAGGGTACTATTAAGGCAGGGGGCCAGTACATGGAAAAAATTGATTATTTTAATGTTGATGGTATGAAAATGCCTGGTCTAGAAGCATCTCTGCCTCCAAATGACTATGGGCATTTCAAAGGGTCGGCTGCCAATCATGCTTTTGTGATTGATAATATTGTTAAAGCTTTAAATGGAGAGTCTTATCAAATGGCCTCGGCTAATGATGCAGCCGCGAGCGTAGAGATTATTGAAGAGGTGTATAAACTGAGAAAATTTTGAAAACCCATAAAATACTCATTATCGGCGCTTCCGGCCTTGTTGGAAGCAACTGCCTTAAATACCTTCAGGAACAAGAAGCTATTGAAGTTGAAGGCACCTATTTTTCATTTGCAATAAAGGGACTTCATTTTTTTGATACGTTGAACCCAGATACCGCGGAAAATTTTGACATCCATAGCTTTAAGCCCACACATATCCTTCATGCCGGAGCCCTAACCCATGTGGACTATTGTGAAACACACCAGGAAGAAAGCTATTTAAAAACGGTGCAAGCCACCAAAAATATCCTGGAACTGGCCAAAAAATATGGATCAAGGGTGATATATATATCAACTGATTACGTTTTTGATGGCCGGGATGGCCCCTATAATGAAAATGCACCGGTAAACCCGATCAGTGTGTACGCCAGTCATAAACTGGAAGCAGAAATGCTTGTCAGAAGCCAATCAGTTCATAATCTTATCATAAGGGTAACAAATGTTTATGGCGATGAAGTGCGTAATAAAAATTTTGTTGCCCGGCTTTTAGAAATGGGCATGAAAAATGAAACTGCAACGTTGAACCTTCCAATTGACCAATATGCCACCCCTGTAAATGCCCTTGATGTGGCAAAAGCCCTTTGTTTATTAATAAGAGACAATAAATCAGGTATTTATAATATCGCCTCCACGGATTATCTGAATAGGGTACAATTAGCTGAAAAAGTGATGAATCATTTTTCAGGCAACCAGGTTAGCATCATTGCAAAACTTACTTCTGAACTTAACCAGCCCGCGGCAAGGCCACTTCAGGGAGGATTGAAACCTGCAAAATTTCTATCCGAATATCCTTATTTCTATTTCTCAAGCATTGACGAGTATCTCATTTCCAAAAAGGGGTGATTACTACTCCGTAATGAATATCCGCTCATCGTAAATTTGTTGAAGGAGAAAAGGAACCCTTCACATGCTGAAAAATTGATGTACCTTTGCAGCGTTTCTAACCCTATAGACTTGTTTGAATGAGTGTTGAGAATGTTGAAAAAATTCCGCATGTTGTCATTGAGCCCAAAAAGGGCTGGCAGATAATAAATTTCAAAGAACTTAGAGAATACGGGGATCTTTTTAGATTGATGATATTGCGCGATATTACCGTGCAATACAAGCAGACAGCGCTCGGTTTTTCATGGGCCATAATCAATCCGTTATTTACAATGGTCGTCTTCAGCATTATTTTTGGCAGCCGCGGATTGGGGCCTGCGGGGATGCCGTACAAGTTATTTTCACTATCGGCCCTTGTTCCCTGGACCTATTTTAACCAGGCGGTCACCAATTCGACCAATAGCCTCATCACACAGTCTAATATATTAACCAAGGTATATTTTCCGAGGCTTATTATCCCCCTTACACCCGTTATCGCAAAATTGTCTGATTTTGCTATCGGTATGGGGATAATGATCATATTTATGATCGTTTACCGAAATGATTTTACCATAAATACCAACATCTTATATTTTCCATTCCTTACGCTTCTTATGATCATAACAGCTTCCGGTATCGGTATGTGGTTGTCAGCCATGGCCATACAGTACCGGGATGTAAAGTTCGCCATTACCTTCATGATACAAATAATGATGTACGCTGCCCCTATTATCTGGTCAACAGAGAAGATAAGCCATCAGTACAGAATTTTATATGGGCTATACCCTCTTGCCGGTATTATTGAAGGGTTCAGGGCATGCCTGATAGGCAACCCGGTACAAATGCCATGGGACCTTATTATTCCCGGAACAATTGTCTCTATTCTGCTCTTTATTACAGGAGGCTTGTATTTCAAAAGAATGGAGAAGGTATTTGCTGACGTTGTATAATCAAAAGAATTTTATGTGCGCTACATTATAGCTGACTAATACCATTTAAAATTAATCATCTGAATCAAGAAATATAATGGAGGAATTAGCCTTAACGGTTGAAAATATTTCAAAGGCATATACTATAGGGCTTGAAGACAAAAAGTCAGATACGCTATTTGGCGCCATACGTAATACCATCATGGCGCCGGTCCGTAATTTTCAGAATGTAAAAAACCTGTCAAACTTCTCTGGAAAAGACAGGAAAGACGTCATCTATGCGCTTAAAGACATTTCTTTCAATATACCTAAAGGTGAGGCCGTAGCTATCATTGGCCATAATGGCGCCGGTAAAAGCACACTTCTGAAGATAATTGCAAGAATTACTGATCCCAGCGAAGGAAAAATAAAGATCTTCGGCAGGGTATCAAGCCTTCTTGAAGTCGGAACAGGCTTTCATCCTGACCTTACAGGAAGGGAAAATATTTTTTTGAATGGGACGATCCTGGGAATGCGAAAACAGGAAATTGAAAGAAAATTTGATGAAATTGTTGAATTTGCAGGTGTAAGCCAGTATATTGATACACCCGTGAAGAGGTATAGCAGCGGCATGAGGGTAAGGCTGGCCTTTTCTGTAGCGGCACATCTCGAAGCTGAGATACTTCTTATTGATGAAGTCCTTGCGGTAGGTGATGTTCAGTTCCAAAAGAAATGCCTCGGCAAAATGAACGAGATTACAAACCAGGGTAGAACAGTTCTTTTTGTGAGCCACAATATAGGAGCCGTAAAGGAATTATGTACCAGGGGCATTGTGTTGAACAAAGGCCGGTTAGAATTTGATGGAAACATAAAAGACAGTATTATCAATTACCTGGAGGCTTTTAAGCAAAGCACTAATTCACTCGAGAATTTGCATGCTGGCCATAAGCTGCTGGCAATAGGCGACCTGTTATTAAATGGGTCGCTTGATTTAAAAATTGAACCTGGGAAACAACTTACTGTTACCTTGCCAATAAAAGCAAACGAAGTAGACAACCCTTCGTTTGCCTTTGTAATAGAAGATTTTATGAATAACCGGGTAATACATGTCAGAAAGTTCACAGATAAATTGGGATTTGCACAATTGAATGGAAATAATATCCTTGAGATCCAACTGCCCTCTTTATGGCTGGCGCCAGGTGTTTACTCCACACACTTCAGGATACATACTGACACGCAGCGAAAGATTATTACAAATAAAACTTTTTTTGAGGTTGTTGGGAACCAGGAGATTGAAGACGCAGGGTTTTTCAGCGGCGGAGTTGAACGAAGCACCCTCCTTGCGCCTACAGCTAAGTGGAAAATGGAAAACAGTTAATGTTTATATCCAAAAGAGTTAAATTATCTCGTTATAATTGAACATATTAGATAAATATATTTCAAGCAGAAAATGCTTCATCATAGCAGAAGTGGCCCAGTCCCATGATGGCAGTCTTGGTATGGCCCATGCTTTTATTGATGCAGCCGCAAAAGCCGGCGCAGATGCTATTAAATTTCAGACACATATTGCTGAAGCAGAGAGTACACCGGCAGAACCCTGGCGCGTTAAATTCAGCTACCAGGATGAAACCAGGTTTGAGTATTGGAAACGTATGGAATTTACAGAGCTCCAGTGGATAGGACTTAAAAACCATGCTGATGAAAAAGGTTTAATTTTTTTAAGTTCTCCCTTTTCAAATGAAGCTGTGGAAATTCTAGAGAGATTAAACATTGCAGCCTGGAAAATAGCTTCGGGTGAGATTTCAAATTACCCGATGCTTGAAGAAATTTTTAAGACCAAAAAACCGGTTTTGATTTCTTCGGGGATGAGCCAGATTCCGGAACTTGATGAATTGGTTGAAAAAATCAAAAACAAAAACATTCCGTTAGCTGTATTGCAATGCACAACTTCATACCCCACGCCTCCGGAAAAAGTTGGTTTGAATGTAATGCTTGAATTCAGGGAAAGGTATAAGTGCCCGGTTGGATTATCAGACCACAGCGGCTCCATTTTTCCGGGACTTGCGGGCGCCACTCTGGGCATGGATGTTCTTGAAGTTCATTTAGCGCTAAGCAAGGACATGTTCGGACCTGATGTGATTGCTTCAATAGATACAAACGAACTTGGAACACTGGTGACTGGTATCCGTTTTATAGAAAAAATGATCACAAACCCGGTAAGTAAAAATGAAATGGCGGGAAATATGGTGCCACTGAGAAACCTTTTTACCAAATCTATTGTAGCTGCATCTGACATCGAACAGGGAACTGAAATCGCTATGGAGCACATGGCTTTTAAAAAACCCGGAACCGGCATCCCGGCATCTGGATATTTAGGATTGATCGGTAAAATACTGAATAAAAAGGTTCTTTACAACCATTTTTTCTCAGAGGAGGATTTTGCTGCATAATTAGGATTTATAGTATGACAAAAAAAAGAAAGGTATGCGTGGTAATAACCGCAAGGCCCAGCTATAGCAGAATAAAAACAGCTTTAACGGCTATTAAAAACCATCCGGACCTTGAACTGCAGCTCGTGGTTGCGGCTTCGGCGCTATTGGACAGGTATGGTACGGCCAGCCGGTATATTGAGAATGACGGCTTCAATATTACTTCAAAGGTCTTTATGGTACTGGAAGGTGAAAACCCTACTTCAATGGCCAAGACAACAGGGCTTGGCGTTATGGAACTGGCAACTGTTTTTTACAATATTCAGCCTGACGTGGTGGTAACAGTCGCAGATCGTTTTGAGACAATGGCAACTGCCGTTGCAGCATCTTATATGAATATCCCTCTTTGTCACGTGCAGGGCGGTGAAGTAACGGGGAATATTGATGAAAAAGTAAGACATGCAGTAACCAAACTATCAGACTTACATTTTGTAGCCTCAGAAAAAGCCGCTGAGAGGCTAATAAAAATGGGCGAGGAAACAGGAAGCGTTTATGTTACCGGTTGCCCATCTATTGATCTTGCAAAAGAAGTTCTTAATAATCCGGCACTTGATTTTGACCCATTTGAAAAGTATTCCGGAGTGGGATCGGACATTGATTTTAACAACGGCTATGTTGTCGTAATGCAACATCCTGTTACAACCGAATATGAAATGGCGCGGGAGCACATTGAGGAAACCCTTTTTGCTGTTAATAATTTAAATATTCCTGCATACTGGTTTTGGCCCAATGTGGATTCGGGGGCAGATGGCACTTCAAACGGTATAAGAACATTTCGCGAAAAGCACAAGCCCGGGCATATTCATTTCTTTAAAAACATGGAACCTACCGATTTTCTTCGGCTTATATATAACAGTAAAGCACTGGTAGGAAATTCGAGCGTGGGTGTAAGGGAATCAGGCTATCTTGGTATCCCGGTTGTAAATATTGGCAGCAGGCAATCAGGAAGAGACAGGGCGCAAAATGTTTTAGATGTAGATTATGAGAGAAATGAGATTGCCCGGGGTATAAATAAACAGGTAGAAAATGGCCGCTTCCCGTCCGATGGTTTATATGGAAGCGGTGACGCTGGTGTAAAAATCGCGGATTTACTTGCCAGTGTTGAATTGAAATTTGATAAAAAACTTACTTATTGATGAGGATATTAGGCATAATACCTGCACGCGGAGGATCAAAGGGGGTACCTCGTAAAAATATCAAACTCCTTGCGGGGAAACCATTATTGGCCTATACTGCCGAAGCCGCTTTGAAAGTTCCTTCGCTATCGTCCGTCATATTAAGTACAGATGATCCTGAAATCGCTGAAACAGGAAAACAATTGGGTTTAAGTGTTCCATTTTTACGGCCTTCAGAATTGGCTGGCGACACAACTCCAACATTGCCAGTCGTTCAACACGCTTTAAACTTTTTAAAAACAATCGGCGAAGAATATGATGCAGTATGTCTTTTGCAGGCTACCAACCCTTTGAGAAAACCGGGCGATATTGAAGGATGTATTCAAAAATTTATTGAATTCGATTATGATTCGTTGTTTTCTATGCTGGAAATACCTACTGAACACAATCCATATTGGGCTTTCGTTGAAAATGATAAGGGTTTATTGAACCTGGCCATGGGTGGCACAGAACCAATTTCAAGACGCCAGTTATTGCCAATGGCATATTATAGAGAGGGGTCTGTTTATATCGCAAAGTCTGAAGTAATCCTCGAAAAGAATTCTCTGTATGGAGAAAAAATTGGAGGGTATTTAATTGAATCCCCTGTATCAATTAATATTGATACAATTTCAGACTGGGAGAGGGCAGAAGAACATTTTAAAAACCTTAAATAATGTGTGGCATTTCCGGTATAGTGGGCAATAGCTGGCTGAACCAGCAATTGGATGTAATGCTTACAACACAGCATCACCGCGGGCCTGATGCGGAGGGTACATTTATTTCGGAAGATCATTTTGCAGGATTGGCCCATAACAGGCTTAGTATTATTGACCTAAGCGCAGATGCCAGGCAACCGATGCAGGATTCCTCAGGTAGGTTTTGTATGGTCTTCAATGGAGAGGTTTACAATTACCTGGAATTGAAGGCGACCCTTGCCCCGGAATTTAATTTTAAAACAAAGACTGATTCTGAGGTAATATTGTACGCCTATATAAAGTGGGGGAAAGCCTGCCTCGACAAGTTTATTGGAATGTTCGCTATCGCAATATGGGACAACAAAGAAAAGTTGCTCTGGATTGCGAGGGACCGTTTCGGTGTAAAGCCATTATATTATGCGTTTGACGATAACAATAACTTTTATTTTGCCAGTGAGATCAAATCGCTTCACGCTGCTGGAATACCAAAAATAAGTAATGTATCAACTTGGGCTGCCTATCTTGGATATGGAAGATACGATCATAGCGAAAATACTTTTTGGAAAGGAGTATTAAAATTACTGCCGGGATGCCATATGGTTTTCAAAGACGGTTCCTTGAAAATAGAACAATGGTATAATTTGCCGGACCATACCGGATTGAGTTTTGATAACCGTTCAGTTGAAGATGTAACTGAGCGATATCTGGCGGTGCTCGAAGACAGCATCCGGTTAAGATTCAGGTCTGATGTACCTGTTGGCATTAATCTCAGTGGAGGGTTAGACTCATCAGCATTGCTAAACCTGGTTAATAAAGTGCAGGGAGAGAATAGCGAAATTAAAGCCTTTACTTTTATAACAGGAGATGATAGGTATGATGAATTGCCCTGGGTAAATGAAATGATATCACAGACAAAGCACCCGTTGATTACTTGTCTTCTTGAGGCTAGAGACGTTCCACGCCTCGCTGAATCAGTGCAATCATTTGAAGACGAACCATTTGGTGGCATCCCTACCCTCGCATACGCCCGGGTTTTCGAGGAAGCAAGAAAAAATGGGGTAATTGTTTTGCTGGATGGGCAGGGGATAGATGAACAATGGGCCGGCTATGACTACTACCAAAAAAGTGAAAATAGTGTGGCTAGCCCAACGATTCAAGGTTCAAAAGACAGTTCTGTAATGCCTGATTGCCTTGATAAAGGATTTTTATCTCTTTCAGGTGGTTGGCACAATCCTGAAGTTTACTCTGATAAATTGCGTAATATGCAATATAGGGACACCTTTTTTACAAAGATTCCTAGAGCATTGAGGTTTAATGACCGCATAAGCATGCGTTCGTCAACGGAACTGAGGGAACCCTTTCTTGACCATCGCTTATTTGAAATTGCTTTTCGGCAACCCGAAAATTTTAAAATACAGGGTAATACAGGCAAATGGTTTATGCGCCAGCTACTGAAGAATAAATTGCCCGGTAAAGTAGTGGATGCTCCCAAAAGACCACTACAAACCCCACAAAGAGAATGGTTAAGAGGTGAACTAAGGGAATGGGCAGATTCCATGATAAAAGACGCAATCTCATCCAGCCCCTTCCTTATTGGAAAGCAAGTCCAGAAAAAATGGCATAATTTCGCGGATGGTAAAAGCGATAACAGTTTTTATATATGGCAATGGATAAGTTTGGCATTAATAAATAAGGCATAGGATATTTTTCATAAAGTACTACACTCACCTATGCTTGTTGCAGGTAATTATCATTATATAAGGCCAGGTTTTGAAGCCCCCTATCCTGGAATTTTCGGGGTAACGCCGCCACAGTTTGAAAGCCAATTAGCGAGACTAAGCAAGATAGCAAGTTTTGTTTCCTCGGCTGATATTGTTAATGCCCTCGAAAGCGGCCATCCTTTACCAGAAAATGCTCTGTTAATTACTTTTGACGATGGGTTAAAAGAGCAATTTGAATTTGCATTACCGATATTAGATAAAATGGGTATACCTGCTGTATTTTATATAAACACCAGCAATATCAGCGAGTCTAAGATCTCACTTGTTCATAAAATACACCTTTTGCTTAGCAACCTCCCCTTTGAAGAATACCGAAGGGATGTCCTGGATAATGCAGCAGGGCTTTTTGGGAAAACCATTGAATTAGAAAACAATGAAACTGCCGTAAAACATTACAATTTTGATACGCCTGACAGGGCCGCCTTAAAATATTTTCTTAATTTTTGTCTTGATTTTCAGGAACAATCCTCAGTAATTAATCTGTTGTTTGAAAAAAAATTCCCCCGGACCGAAACAAAAATCCGGGAAAGCTTGTATATGACAAGGGATCAAATTATTAAACTGGGCGACTTGGGTTATCTCGGTTCCCACTCTCACAGACATATACCACTAGGGCTATATTCTGAGGAAGTTATTGATGAGGACATCGGCAGTTCAATTAAAATATTAGAGGACATTACAGGTTTTAAACCAGTTACAATAAGCTATCCTTACGGTTCTGTAGAAGCTGTAGGCGAACTTGTACAAAGGCGGGCGAAAGAAAACGGTTTAAAATTTGGGTTTACAATGCACCGGGCAGGTAATTTGGATTTAACCCAGCCGCTGGGCCTTTCAAGATTTGATTGCAATGACCTGCCCGGAGGAAAAGCTGCAATTTTTAAAGACGAGGATTTTTTTGCCGGGATTTCTCATCAAAAAATTGGTTGAACCACAATATCAAAAAAATGAACAACCAACCTAATGTAGTCATTATTACATCTGACCAGCTTAGGCATAAGTATTTCTGCCGGCAGCTATCTATAAACCTGAATATTGCTGGCATTGTAGCAGAATGCAAAAGTTCTGCCACAACTGATGTTTCAGTTCATAATGTTCAGGATCAAATACTGATAGAAAAGCATTTTAAAGAGCGCGATGATGTTGAAATGCAGATGTTAGGCAAGGGAATTAATTTCCCGGATGTTGATATCCTCAAAATAAATTTTGGTGAAGTAAACAACAACGCTGCCTTTGATTGGATTGGAGATCATAATCCAGACTTGATAATATTGTACGGCTCTGGGATAGTAAAAGATCCTATCCTTTCCGGATTCAGGAATAAGATAGTTAATCTTCACTTAGGATTGTCTCCTTATTATAAAGGCTCCGGAACAAATTTTTGGCCATTTGTTTATAATCAGCCAGAATGTGTGGGGGGCACAATTCACCTGGCCGTTGAAAAGGTAGATGCCGGTTCTATCCTCCACCAATTTCGCCCTGAATTTGAAGAAAAGGACAAAATACACGAGATAGGGACTAAAACAATCATCAAGGCAACCAAGTTGATCCCATTGGTAGTGAACAAATACTTATCAAATGAAATACATCCTGTGGCTCAAAATCAAAAAGAAGGCAGGGTATTTCGCAACAAAGATTTTAATGCAGACGCTTTAAAAAAAGCCTGGCATAATTTTGACAATGGAATGATCCATCAATTACTTCTCAATGAAGAAAAAAGATTCAATCAATTTCCCATTATACAGGTAAATTTATAATTGGAACAATGATCGACGCAAAAAAAACAATTGTTTTTGTACTGCCCAGGGGCGAAGCCATTAAAAATTTTGTACTCAGCGGTACAGCAGCCCTTGTCCGGCAAAAAGCGCACCTTGTTATTATATCCATTATTCCAAATAGCGAAATCGAAGCCGTGATGCGGAATAACTGTGACGAATTTTATGAATTAAAATCCCTCCAAATGGGGCCTGTTATAGGGTATTTGTGGGAATGGATCGATATTGTACACGGAAGATGGTTATGGTCTGGTGCGGCAAAGCATAGATGGAAGATCAGGGACAATGAAGTAAATTCAATTTCAAAAAAGGTAAGCCGCTTTGCAAAAAAGATTTTTGCTTATCCCTTTACAAACCGAACCGGACTTGAAATCCTAACCAAAATAGAAACTTTGGGGACAAGGGCTGCTTTCCGAAACCAGGATTGCATTTCTTTGCTCAAGAAAATTAAACCGGACCTTGTATTTAATGGATCACATATCCATAGCTGGATTGCAAGACCTTTAATGCACGCAGCAAAAAAACTTGGAATAAAGACCGCAACCTTTCTTTTTTCATGGGATAACCTCACTTCCCAGGGAAGAATACTCCCCTACTATGACTATTATATGGTTTGGAATGATGATATCAAAAAAGACCTGCTCCGTATTTATCATAAAATAAGCCCCCGGCAGGTTCTCGTGACCGGGACACCTCAATTTGATTTTCATTTTAACAAAGAGATTTTTTCGACAAGGGAAAAGTATGCCCAATCAATTGGCGCTGACCCCGCAAAACCTATCATAATGTACACCACAGGGATGATAAACTTGTACCCTTTTGAAGAAATAATTGTTGAAAGGATTGCAGATATGCTTCAAAAGATGGAAGTTAAGCCCCAATTGGTTGTAAGGCTATATCCTAAGGATACAACAGGCAGGTATGATGCCCTAAAAGAGCGGAGAAAAGATATTATTTTTCCTGAAATAATATGGGAAAGGAATTACTTTACCCCAATGCCGGAAGACCTTGTTACGTACAGCAATATGTTGCTGCACTGTGATGTTGGAATAAATGCATCCTCAACCGTTTCACTTGAATTATGCATGTTTGATAAACCGGTTATTAACATTGGCTACAATCCTCCCGGGGTTGATATATTTCCAAAAGATTATGCAATTATTTATCAATGGGACCATTATAAGCCATTAACTGATAGTGGGGCCTTAGATATAGCCTGGAAAGAAGAAGAAATGTATGGGCTTATTACCAACGCTTTGGGGCATCCGGAACATAAAAGAAAAGAACGTAAAAAACTTGTTGAAAATTTCTTTGGGCCCTACCTGGATGGCAAATCTTATTTAAGAATTGCCGAAAAGCTGTTGGAGTTGGCCAGTGTAAAAAATTGACCCTTAAATTGATAGATTATGCTTAGCCGGATTGTCCACGAATATAGCTACATTTGCAGCCCGAAAACATTCAGATAGCCAAATATGACCCCATTTGAAATAGTATATACCGCTTTTAGGCCTTACCTGCCAAGCCTTCATAGGATTGCATTTGAGGAAATCAAAAACCTTTCGATAAAAGACTTTGGAGGAAATCCCCGTATTCTTGATGTTGGAGGCAGGAAGTCTCATATAACGATTGGGGTACCAGGGATGGTTACAATATCAGATCTGCCCAGGAATACCTCTGTTCAAAAGATGCTTAATCTTGGAATAACAGATGAAATTGCCTCTGCCACAACAAGCAGGCGATCTAATATTGCAGGCATAATTTATGATGACATGACAAATTCTTCAATAGAGGATAATAGTTTTGACATAAATGTCGCAATTGAGGTCCTTGAGCATGTTGAGGAAGATGAAAAATTTGTAAAGGAAGTATACAGGGTTTTGAAACCAGGGGGATATTTCTATATGACAACTCCTAATGGGGATACCAAACCCATACCGGCCAACCCTGATCATAAAAGACATTATAAGAAGCAGCAACTTATTGATTTACTTTCCTCCGTTTTTCCTGAAGTTCATGTAAAATATGCTATTCCCTTAAGTAAGTACAGAACCATGGGCTTAAATAGTTATAAAATAACGGATCCTGTTTCTACATTGAAAACAATGTATGGAAATAGAATAAGCTACAAAGAATCTATGATGCCTGAAGCAGAAAATATGGCCAATAATACAGCGCATTTGATAGCCGTCTGTAAAAAATAGGTTGGTTCTGGTTTTCAATGAATTGATGTGCTATGAGCCAACTATCCAAGCCCCGCTTACTGGTTATTTCCCATGTTTTGCCTTTTCCAAAATCTTCTGGACAAAATATGAGGGTATATTACACATTAACCGCATTGAGGCAAACCTTTAATGTTACATTTTTAACTTCAGAATATTTTATTGAGCAAAAAGGCTTGAAAGAACAGTTGGCAGCCTTGTGTGATGAGTTAATTGTTTTACCGGCAGTTTATAACAATTACGGTATTAAGAAGCAGTTTATAAAATTTTCAGCGCTGATTTATTTATTCATAACCGGGCTAAAATTTTCAAATTATCTTATTGGAGACCTGGAATTTAGCCCGCGAAGGATCAGGAATGCGATAAGGAACAAAAAGTTTGATATGGTACTTTTTGAGTACTGGCACGCCCATAATAGTGTTTCTGTCTTTAAAAAAATAAAGGTACCCTGTATATTGGATATGCATAATATCCTTTTACAAAGCCATAAAATCCATTTTAATTGGAAAGCGCCTTCATTTATAAAGAAAATTCAAATTCTAAAATACCAAAAGGCCGAAGAGAGTTCATGGAATAAGTTTGATGCGGTAATTGCGATAAATAAAAAAGAGTACGATTATGTAAGTAGCAGTGTACCTTCAAGTGTTAAAGTTTTTTATATTGCCATGGGCATTGACCTGGCAGCCTGGCCATACGTCTGGCAACCTGCCACACCTAAACGCCTTGCTTATTATGGGGGAATGGGGTCGCAACACAACAAACAAAACGCCCTTTATTGTGTCAATTCTATAATGCCCCTTGTTTGGGAAAAATATCCCGTCACCGAATTTTGGATTATTGGAAGTGAACCTGATAACGAGCTGCTGTCTCTTCAAAAAGATTTGAGGGTACATGTTACAGGTTACCAGCAAAGTGTGAAGGACACCCTGAAACATGTAAGCGTTTTGCTTTGCCCCTGGCACGGAAAATATGGTTTTCGCAGCAGAATAATAGAGGTTATGGCAACGGGGGTAACCATTATTGCTTCCCACGACTCTGTTGATGGAATGGAACTGGAAGAAAATAAAGGTATCTATTTTGCTGAAAATGCATCAGATTTTGCAGCCATTGCGCTTAAATTATTGGACAATGAAGCTGTTTTGGCCCGTCAAAGCAAGGAAGCCCGTGAGCAGGTAGAAAAAATGTACAGTTTTGAAAGTACTTATCAATCTGGTGTTAATGAAATTAAAGATTGGCTGCTGAACAGATGAAGTTAGTTGTTTTTTCACATAAACTCGTTTGGGAAAATCCTGAATCAGTTACCGGATACGCCACAGATGGTGGGTTTGCCTTTCAAATGGCGGCAATTTCCAAAATATTTGATGAAACAGTCATAATAGTACCGGCTTCCACTCAGAGAGTAAAAACCGGGGAAGTGAACATTGAGGGGCATAATATAAAAGTGTACCCGCTTAAAAACATTGGAGGTCATGGGCTAAAACGTAAAATCAACTTAATACCGTGGCTATTTAAGAACATAATTACATTCAACAGGCTGATGAATGCGGCTGATGCTGTACATGCCCCAGTACCCAGCGACATTGGAACCCTTGGTATGCTGCTGGCCAAAATAAAAAACAAACCGCTTTTTGTGCGATATTGCGGCAATTGGCTTATTCAGAAAACCTTTGCGGAAAAATTCTGGAGATGGTTTTTGGAAAAATACGCGGGAGGCAAAAATGTTGTCCTCGCTACGGGCTTATTGCAAGAAGCCCCATCTCAAAAAAACAAGAACATCAAATGGATTTTTTCTACCTCCTTAACTATTGAAGAAATTGAAAAACTGCGGGAGCATAGGCCAATATTCAATCGTGAAGCGCCCAGACTGATAATAGTTTGCAGGATGGATGAATCTAAGGGGGCAGGAAGAGTGATCGATGCCTTATATAATTTAAAGGAAGAATATCCCGGAATTAAACTCGATATTATAGGTGATGGGCCCGCATTGGGCTTGTTTAAGGAAAAAGTAGTGCAACTTGGGATCAAGGACAAGGTTTTTTTTCACGGGAAACTGAATCATGAAGGTGTTCTTAAGGCTTTAAAAGGAGCACAAATTTTTTGCTTCCCGACAGATTCGGAAGGATTTCCAAAGGCTGTTCTTGAAGCTTTAGCAAGCGGTTTGCCCGTTTTTGCAACCCCTGTTTCAGCTCTTCCGGCTCTTATAAATCCTGGTGGAGGGGTACTGTTGAAAAACGTTCTTCCTGAAACCTTGTCAAACGAGCTTCGAAATTTATTCATGCACCCTGATAAATATTTGGAAATGCAGGAACATGCTTTTGAAACCGCAAGAGCATTTACCCTTGAAAAGTGGACTGAATCTATAAAACAACATCTGCACCAGGCATGGAACTTACAGAATCAAATACATTAAAGGGCCTTAAAATATGCTTTATTGCCGGCACACTGGGTGTTGGCGGGGCAGAACGTCAACTTTTTCTTACAATAAGAACTTTGATAGGAATGGGTTCACACGTGAGCCTTATTTGCCTAAATACCAATGAACACTGGGAAGCTCCGATAAAGGCAACGGGCGTGAATTATTTCACCCTTGACGGGAAGGGCAATAAAATAAGCAGACTTTTTAAAATTATCTCCATTATAGCCAAAATAAAACCAACAATTGTTCAAAGCCACCATTATTACACCAATCTTTATGCTGCAATAGCAGGATGGTGGACCCGAACCGCGAGTATCGGTTCATCAAGGAGCGATTTGAAATTTGAAATTAAGCAGAATGGAATATTCGGCATGCCGTCTTTGAAATGGCCCCGTTTTTTTTTGTTTAACTCCATGAAATCATTTAACCTGAGTTTGGCCTCAGGCAGAAATAACAGCAATACGTTTTATTTGCCAAATTCCATAGATGTCGCCAAATTTCAGTTTTCTGACAAAAGTCCTGAACCAAATAAAGAGCAGGTTGTTTTATTGGCGATAGGAAGGCTGGACCAGAATAAAAGATTTGATAAATTTATTGAATTAATATCAAAGCTAAAAAATAGTGGCTATAATTCCATCAAAGGAATATTGATTGGCACGGGCGCTTTGGAAGGATACCTGAAAGAATATACGAAAAATGCAGGCTTGACGAAAGATAATTTTGAATTCATTTCACATACCTCTGAGCCAGAAGTTTTTTTCAAAAAAGCAGATATTTTTGTTTTGACATCTGAATTTGAAGGTACTCCTAACGTTATTCTTGAGGCGATGGCCAGCGGGTTGTCCGTTGTATCATCCAAAGTTGGTAACTTGCCATTTATTATTGAGGATGGCTTGAATGGCTTTTTTTTCGATGGAAAGGTAGATACACTTTTTAAAGTGATTGACAACCTGGTAAAAAATCCGGAAATGCGTGATATGATTGCCTCCAACGCCCGAAAAACCATTGAAGAAAATTTTTCAATGAAGACTTTAGAAACCAACCTGTTATATATTTATAATGCGATTGGAGGACAAGTAAAAAAGGACTGAAATGCAGGCAGCAACATATAATTTTCAAACTACAAAGACCATTCCAGTCAATGTTCTCTTATTGTTTCATATTATTCTCGGTATTGGGGCGGCATTTATCCCCTTTATAGCGCCTGTTTACATTATTCTGTTTTTTGGATACAGCGTTTTGAGGATATTACAATATGGTAATAAGGATGATTATGCCTCATATTCCGTTGCCTACCTTGTATCCTATGAAATGCTTTTTCGGATGAGCAAGGAAACCTTTGTATATGAATGGGGCAAGTATAGCGTTATTGTAATTTTGGCAATTGCTATAATAGTGGATGGGAACAAACGCAAATGGCCTGTTATACCAGTATTATATTTTTTGCTGTTACTACCAAGCATAACCCAGCTTCACTTTAATACAGTAGATACATACAGAAAAGATATATCCTTTTATTTATCCGGGCCACTAAGTTTGGCAATGTCATGGATATATTATTATAACCGCAAAATGACCAGGGCAGATTTCAAACGGTTGTTGCTAAATATTGTTTTGCCAATAATTGCAGTTATACCCTTCATAATATTAAAATTACCGAAACTCACAAGTGATGTTTTTACCGGAGAGTCTTCAAAAGCTTTAAGCGGTGGCTTTGGGCCAAACCAGGTGTCCGTCATTCTTGGATATGGCTTTTTTGTGATGTGCCTCGCCATGTTGTTAAAAATAAATATTTTTTTTTCACGCACTTTTGATTTCGTCGTT
>Ga0134126_10002788_pt1 | contig 21956 bp, 15 predicted proteins | sample KB31752_FD_96881 | JGI IMG/M metagenome (GOLD analysis project Ga0134126, IMG submission 96881) | Terrestrial soil microbial communities with excess Nitrogen fertilizer from Kellogg Biological Station, Michigan, USA - KB3-175-2 | ecosystem: Environmental > Terrestrial > Soil > Unclassified ... | reverse complement strand
CGTCCTCACCAGTACGGATTATCTGCAGGGGCACAACGAGGAAGCGGTCATTCAGAGTGTGTCCAGCGACGCCCAGGGCACAAAAATCACGTTGCAGAAAAATCTCCAGTTCCCGCACAACGGTACAGCCTATGACTTCAGTAGTTTGCCGTCGACCAGTGGACCGCAGGATGATCCCAATCGGCCAGCGACTCTGCCCTCGCGCCACCTTGAAACCCGCGCGGCAGTAGCTTTACTCACCCGCAGCATTATGGTCGCTTCCGAAGGAACCAACCCGGTGCTCTCCGATCGCAGCGTGGATCATTTTCCTCCAGATAGCTTCTACGGCGGCCAAACCATCATGCGGCAGGGCTTCTCCACATATCAGGTGCAGGGAGTTGAGTTCTATCACCTGGGACAAGGCGGAGTGATTGGCCGTTATCCGGTCCACTTCCACATGGACCGGAAGGTTCCACAACCCGACGCGACCATTCCATTCGCTGGCACCTACATCGCTGACAGTTCGATTCACGATTCCATGACACGCTTTATTACCGTTCACGCGACGCAGGGATTGCTGATCTCGCGCAACGTCGGGTATCGATCCGTCGGTCACGGCTTTTATCTGGAAGACGCAACGGAGATCAACAACCGCCTTTATTCAAACATTGGAATCGAATCCCGCGCCGGTGTCGACGACGGTCTGAACCCCAGACAAGTCCCGGGCATCTTGGCCAGGGCAGGGGATTCCGGTGCCGATGTGTTCCCATTCCATTCCGACTACGATCATCCAACCGTCTTCTGGGTACCCAACGCATGGAATGACTTCCGCTACAACGTGGCCGTGGGCGCCGGCACCTGTGGCGCATGTTATTGGTTTCCTCCATCCGTCAATAGCGGACCTTCGGTCTATGAGACATGGGACTCGTATGCGTCCATGCAGACCGCCGGCCGCGGCGGATTGGCTCCTATGATGAATTTTGTTGGGAACTCTTGCAGCACAGCCATGAACTCCCTTGAGACTGTGGGGAATACAGGCCCGTGCCTCGGTGTCGTCGCAGCGGGTGATCCGAACACGGCCAAACTGCACGCCATCGCCAATCCCAATCCGCTTCCGGACAATAAATATCCCGTCATGGATGGAGGACTGCGTCAGCACGCGACCGTCTGCCCCTCCGGCAATCAGAACGATTGCAGTACGGTTCCCATCTGCAGTGGCACCGGACCCAACGAGGCTGGATGCGTCGTGACCACGCTCGACCATTACACGACCTCCTTCAATTGGGCGCAGAAAAACTTCGCCGCCGTCTGGCTGCGAGGATGGTGGTATCTTCTGCGAGATAGCGCAGTCACGGATGTGCAGAGCGGCGGCCTCACCTTTGTTACCGGCGGAGGCTATACCCGGTCCGACGCGGCCCAGGGCTTCTGGAATCTTTCGCAACGGACTCTTTTCGTCGGCAACACACAAACCAACAATCCGGCGACTGTGGTCCCGGAAAATCCCTACGCATCGAATGCCGGCCCCTTCAATCCGTACGGATTGAAGTGCCCCGATCCCAACCAGCCATATTGCATTTCGGCAGCCGACGACGCCACATTTGAGATTGACTCCTTCAGTGGCGCACAGAGGATGATCAGCATCTATGACGGGCCTTCCTTTGAAGACTCAGACGCCTTTATGGATGTGCACACCACGGACATCGGAGCCCTCAGTCAATGTAAACCCGGGGGAAATAACGCAGGCAGTTGCAGAGCGTCCGGCTGGATGAACGCCTATCAGTCGGGAGCGATGCAGGTCCCTCCTGGAAACGATTTGAACAACCGTTGCGTGCTGCCCAATGCCGCCATCGCGTGGAAGCAGCCGAACGGCTTCTATTATCCGCCAGCTTTCCACTCCCGCAACATCGCATTCCAGAATGTCGACATCCGCCACTTCGTCGTCCAGCCCCTGTGGCAGCCGCAGAGCTTCACTCCCAACATTCCGGGTATCCAGAATACGTATTGCGCCTGGGAATCTGCCGACTTTACTCAGTTCACGGACGTCGATCGCCAGACGGAATTGAGCGACGATGATGGAGCGATTACCGGCCTGGTCTCCGGAACTCCTCCCAACAACGAACCATCGATCTCTATCACCAAAGATGCGTTTTATAACGCGCCGCTGGTCACTCCGGAATGCGCCAGCGCCCCTCCGAAGCCAGCCCAGGGCGCGGAGCCCACCGTCGATACCAGCCCGTATCAATACGTCACCACCGCCATCTTCCCCACCTGCGCGGCTCCGGGAGCTATCATCGGTGGCTGTCGAGCAAACTGGGGCATCTCCTGCAGCAACCAGCAATGCTATGGGGTGCCGCTCTATCGCCAGTTTCTAACCAACGATGAGTTCACGGCGTATCAGACGAATCCGAAGAACCGCCCATCGATCCGCATGATGGGACAGGGCAATGGACAGCGCAGCACCATGACGGTCAATCACGGGAACTATTACATCGACACCACTTTGAGTGCAACCGACCAAAGCAGCGCAAGCGTTACCAATGTCTTTCTCCCCAACCGCCAATACGAAATCTACTTCATTTATGCGACTCCGCAAACAAAACAGACTTATAGCCTGTACATAGGCAATGTGACGCAAGCCGACGCCATGGCTGCTGTTACGCCCGGCACGGTAAACATCAATGACGACAGCTTTCCCTTTACTGCCAACCCATCGGGAAATTGGATTACGAATAAGCAATACGACACAACCACCGGAGTGTTGACCGTCACCGTGGACCTGAGCCAGCAAGCCTCGGTTTTCGCGAGTGACAAGCCGAAGTTTTGCCAACCGCAAACTTATTGCAGCATCCAGAATGACGGCTCTTGCGGGTGCGCCCCAGGCAGCGATTGCAAAGATGCTTCCGTCTGCGCCTGGAGCAATAAGGAGATTGACTGTCCTGTCAATGGCTGCTTTGGGTTCGCTATTAGAATGCCCGCCAGTTTTATCGCAGCCAAGCAACCGAATCTGCCTCCAGCGCCGATCCACTTCGTCGGCGATCCGGGAAGCGATCCATATTTCGCTCCGGGAACCGTCCAGTTTTATAACGTGAATCAGTCCATTTCCGGGGCACAATGTCATTACGACATGCCGCCCGTACAAAAGTAGCGGCAACCAGATTGAAAACAGGAGGACATCGGCGCTGGACTTTCACCTCACGATAATCCAAAGCCGTCCATAAAGGTAAAGTCGTGGCATAAGGCTATACAGCCGATGACGGTCACGATCAAATCATCCTGGGATGAAGCCGCAATTCTGGCTGCATCTTCCACCGCGCACTGCGCCAAACATAGCGGTTAATACGTCGCGCGTCCGCCGCTTACGTCATAACATTGCCCTGTTACAAACGAGCAATCCGGGCTAGCCAGAAAATGCACCACTGCTGCAATCTCTTCCGGCTTGCCGGTGCGCCGCATAGGGATGCGTTCGGTCATATAGTTAATTTGCTCTGGGGTAAGCTGATCGAGGATCTTGGTTCGAACGACAGCTGGACTGACTGCATTGACACAAATACCCTCGGTGGCAACTTCCTTTCCCAGCGATTTTGTAAGGCCAATTACTCCGGCCTTGCTTGCCGAATACGGCACCATGCGAGGATTTCCTTCCTTGCCCGCGATCGAAGCGATATTCACGATCCGGCCATACTTGCGTTCCAGCATGTGAGGCAGCACGGCACGACAAAAATAAAAGACGCCGCTGAGATTGATCGCAATCGTCTTTTGCCAGCTCGCATCGCTCTGTTCCCATAACGGCGCAGCCGCTCCGGCTATGCCGGCATTGTTGATCAGGATGTCGATCCTGCCAGTATGGCCTAACACCTCTTCCACAGTCCGCCGAATAGAATCCGTATCCGCAACATCCGTCCTTACCGCGAATGCATCCCGCCCGAGACGAGAAGCAACGGTCCTTGCCCCTTCAAGATCGAGGTCCGCTACCACGATGGTCGCACCGGCGCGTGCCAGTCTTTCTGCAATCGCTTCTCCGATTCCCGTTGCCGCCCCCGTTATGATCGCGGTCTGTCCAGTTAAATCAAACATGTTCATCTCCATCGATTTACATTTACCTCGAATCGGCAGTGGAGCAAAGATAATCCACTGATTCAATCCGGCTTGCTGGGACCGGTTCGGCTGCTAGCAGCCAGGAGAGTGTGATCTCCGGTCCCAGCCGGTCAAAAAACTGAAACCCTAAGCCCGTCCGAAGTCGATAAAAGCCATCTGCGGGTTCGTATGCAGCAGCTTCACATCCACGGTGTCCCCCACGTCCAATCCTTTCTCACCCTTGATCACACGGCCCTCCACTGGCGGATCGAACACGCGCACATACGTCCCCTTTTCGCTTGCTCCCGTAACCACGCCGCGGAACTTCCGCCCAATCTGATCCGCCAGCGCCACTGCCGCCACCCGCTTCTGCATGGTGCGCTCAACCTTGTGTCCAGCTTTCTCCTGCACATTGCACTGTATCGCAATCGAGCGCAGCTCGGCGTCGGTATACGGAGCAGGCAGCCCATCGATCATCGCCTCGATCAGCCTTTGTATCACCAGGTCCGCAAACCGCCGGTTCGGCGCCGTCGAGTGCGTATAGTCGCGTGCCGCCAGACCAAAGTGCCCCAATGGCTCCTTGTCGCCGCCCTCAATGACTACATACTCACCCGGCCCCATCAGTTTGATGACGGCCAATGAGAGGTCTGGATAATGTACGGAATCCTTCTTTCTTTGTTCCTGCAAAAACAGATTCAGTGCCGCCGAATCCGCCTCTCCCGGCAGCTTGGTTCCGTATCGGTCTGCCAGCTCCACGATCCTGTCCCATCGCTGTGGTGACCGCACAATTCGCCGAATGCAGCTCCGCCCGACATTACGCAGGGTTTCCGCCATTGTCTCGTTCGCACCGATCATGAAATTTTCAATCAGCTCCGTCGCCCGATTATGTACAGCCTCGTGGATTGCCTTGATCTGTCCGTCTACCACCAGCGGGTCTGCCTCGATCCGGAAAAACTCCAGCGCTCCATCGGCCACCCGATGCGCCCGCATCGCCTGCGCCGCCTCGTCCTGCAGCCGCAGTTGGGCCTGCAACTCCACCGACCCCGCGATCTTGACGTCCAGTGGATTCTTGCCCTCCAGCCACGGGCCTACCCGGCTGTACGCCAGTTGCGCGCGGTTATGCACCACCGCCCGGTAGATGCTTTGCCCGCTCAACCCGCCCTGCGCATCGACGACGTACTCTGTCACCACCGCCGCGCGATCCTCATTCTGATTCAGGGAAGTCAGGTCGGTCGAAAGCTGATTCGGCAGCATGGGAAAGTTCCGCGTCGCCGTATAGACCGTCTTCGTCTGGTCGGACGCATGGTGGTCGATCGGCGAGCCCTTACCCACCGCGGCTGCCACATTCGCGACCGCGACCCGCACGCGAATCCCACCGTTTTGGGAACCGGAATCAGGGCCGTCAGCCGTCAGCCGCTCCGCCCACTCCGCCTGATCGAGATCCCGCGAAGTGTCATTGTCGATTGAAGACCAGTACAGTCCGCGCAGATCGCGCACCTGTGCATCCGGCGGCTCATTCGACTCAGCGCGCGCATCCGCCGCAGCGCGAATCGCAGCAACCTGGGCATCGCTGCCCGCTGGAAAATCCGGATGGAAGCCGTTTTTAATCATCTCGGCATACGCCGAGGCGCCAAGGTCAAATATAGGTTTGGACATGCAAAAGGAAGCCTATCATGCGGACGGGTCTCGCTCAGATAGTAGCAACTAGATGGCGGAGGGAGAGGGATTCGAACCCCGTTACCCTTGCGGGTAAAGCGGTTTTCAAGACCGCCTGTTTCAACCACTTACACATCCCTCCGCACAGGGCACGGCGACATTCCTATTTGAAGGATACCAATCGATCATCATGTGGGCACTCAGTTTTCTAAAAGAAATCCTGCAGGCAACCTGGGCTATTTCACTAGCCGAGCAGTCCGTTCATAATGTTTATCGCATTTATCCATTCGATTGACGGTGCGAGCTTATCTGCGTCACGCAAAATCGCGGATGCGATTGTCAAATAAACCGGATTGCCGTCTGCAATTAGTCGCCTCATCGGATGGGAAGAGATTCGTATACTTGGTGGGTTGTCCACTCAAACAATTTACCAAGCGCGACGGATGACAGAACGCTACGTTATGCGGTCTTGACCGAATTTCAATCTGTGAACCAGGAGATTAAAAGTCGGCTCTCCTGGTCGGCGGCAAGCGATTTCTGGGGTGTAGGGGGTCTACAGCGTTTACAACTGCGAAGGGTATACAACAGCATCCGTGGTGGATCAATCACCCTGAAATCACCCCAAAGGCAATATTAAATCAGTGCTTATTTTGGGTTAAGCTATTGATCCTATTTGGCGTCCCCGACGGGATTTGAACCCGTGTTATCGCCGTGAAAGTGGTCGCCTGTCTGGTAACTTATTGAAACTAGACGGCACGGATGGCACAGTAAGACACTTTCAGGCACAGTTGGAGCGGGTAATCGGACCATTATCGGACCATGATAGAAAGTGCTCTGGAGCCATCGAACATGGAACCAGTGCTTCAATCTATCCTCGAATCTCTTCCACCAAAATCCCCACGCTCAAAACTTGAGCCGCACCGCGAGCTGATCCGGGAACTTCGCCGCAAGGGGCGGACGTACCGGGAAGTCGCCCAGCTCTTTCACGAGCGGCTCGGGCTGTACGTCGCGCCCAGCACACTTCATTCGTTCGTGAAAGTCCGCGCCAAACATCAGAAGCGCACACAGTTCGAATTGCCGCCGCTCGAATCGGCAGATGCACAATCGCACACGCTCACCTCCATCGCTGCTCTCAAAGCAAAGCCGATTCTTCAGAAGCCGAAATCTGCGCGCTTCGCTTTCCGAGAAAACGAGCCACTGACCCTTACCGGCGCTAGGGGTGAACAATGACAGACTTTTCAAAGCGCGTCGTCTTCACGATGGGCGGCAAAGGTGGCGTCGGCAAAACCGGCGTCGTGGTCGCCCTGGCCGAGTGGTTTCATGCCAACGAGATTCCCGTCACCCTCCTCGATCTCGATACTGAGAACAAAGCGCGTGGATCTCTGAAGCACTTTTTCAACGGGACCGTAACCAAAGTCAATGTTCATACCCCGGCGGGCCTAGATGCCTTCGTCGATCACCTCGATGGCGGCACTCCGATCATCCTCGCCGACATGGGAGCTGGTGCTGGCCAGGTTGCTGCGGGTTGGTTTGATTCGATGTATGAAGATGTCGCGGCAACCGGCGTCCGATTCACTGCGGTTGGAATCATAACGCCTGACCCGGCCAGCGTCGAGAGTGTACTGGCGTGGGCAAGTCGGCTGCAGGATCGGGTGGAGTACGTCATCGTCGAGAACGCGACGAGTGCGCTGGCGGATTTCACATACTGGCGTTCAACGAAACAGGCAAACCAGTTTCGTCAAGCCCTCACGCCAGCCATTTTGCAGATGGAATTTCGCCTGGCCGAACTTGAGAATCCGCTCCGGCAGCATGGCATTCAACTCAGCCAAGTCGCTGACCGCAAAACGATGGTCGATGAACTCAAAAGAGCATCGCTCGTGATGCGCGCGCAGAGCTACAGGCGGCGGCTCTTTTCCGAATTCGACCGGGCGAGGGAGGCGTTTCTGCCATGAGCGCAACTCCCGTTCCATCCAACCTCGAAGTAATGCCGGTGGGAGAGCCGACGATGTTCGACTCTCTCGCCCGGCTTGTGCCGGACGAATTGCATGCCGCGTATTATCGCGTCCTTGCTCACACACGAACACTCAGCCCAGACGACGAAATGCTCCACATTCTCGAGGCGATGGGCATTCTGGCGCTGCTCACGCGCCACACGCCGAAAGATATTGCGGATGAACGGGAACGGTTGCAGGAGTTGCTTGAGGCCCATCAGCAACACTCAGAGCAGGCCCAGCAGAACATGCTGGGCTATGTCCATGAACTGGAGTCACGCCTCGCCAATCTGCCCAGTGCGATTGAAGCTGGCCTCGATCCGAAGCAGATTGCCAAGATGCTCGGTGAGAGCCTGCGCCAGCACTTTCTCCGTTCTGGCGTGCAGGAGACGGTGAGCGCGCTGCAGAACACGAGTGCTGCCATGACAGGCGCACAGAAGGAACTCTCAACCGCTCTGCGTACACTGTCAGATTCGCATGGCGGCGTTGTCGCACAAGTGGAACGCGCCAACACTCGCATTGAGTATTCGCTGGAGAGCCGGGTTAAAACAATGGATGCGCTGCTGCACGAGTGGAAGAGCGATCTTCTTCGCATCTGGATTCCCATGGTTGCCGGGGCTTGTATGCTGATCGGGCTGTTCGGCGGCATGGAGATACAGGGCTGTCGCGACGCGCCTGCCGGTACACCACCAACTGCAGCGGCGGTGCCAGCAGCTCCGTCCGTGGCCCCTCAAGCTCCGGCTAAGATTCCCAGACATCCCAGGGGGCAAAAGTAAGGCAGCAAAAATGAATAGGTTAGCCGCCATCGCACTCGCTGTTCCTGAGTTGTCAACTCAAGGATATCCAAGTTTATCAAATATGATGTATATATCAATTATTACTTGCAAACCGCATTTAATTGATCTATAAATCAATTCATGAAGACACTCCAGGAACTCGGAGAAGCGGTGGCATCCGTGAGGCGAGAACTTCGGCTGAAACAGAAGGCCGTGGCCGAGCAGGCTGGGATCACGCCGGAATCACTTCTGCGTTTTGAGCGGGGGCAAGTCTCTGAATTCGGCTCTCGGAAACTCCTCGCTGTGCTCGCCGTTCTCGGCATGGAAATCACTTTTGTGAAGACCGGCATGTCTGGCTCGCTCGATGAACTCCGGCAGGAGCGCGGCGGCGCATGAAACTCTCGGTCTACGTGCTCGGTCGTGAAGTGGCTGTACTGGAATCGGCTGGCGACTTCAAAAGCGTCCTTACCTATTTGCCGAACACAGCCACCGAAGACTTTGTCTCGCTGACAATGCCTGTCCGCACGGAATCCTGGGTCTGGGATGATCAGCTTCCTCCTATATTCCAGATGAACCTGCCGGAGGGCTATCTGCTGCAGGTGCTGCAGGAGCAGTTTGGCCCTCACATCGGCGCCAGCCCACTGGCGCTCTTATCGGTCGTGGGCAGAAATATGGTGGGTCGCATCCAGGTAGCCGCCCACGGTGCGCAATTGGAGGAGCCAGCAAAGCCCGTTGAAGTTGCAGACCTGCTGCAGGGCGACAACTCGGAAGAGGCGTTTGCAGAATTAGTCAGACAGCACGCGACCAGCGGTGTTTCGGGCGTACTGCCCAAGTTTCTGGATGCCCAGGAAGAGACCAAGCAAGGAGCAGCTACGTCTGGCCGGCGACTCGGCCCGCATCAGAAAGCCACCCTGCTAACTCGACGACACATCATCAAAGGTTCTTCTGGCAGACTCCCATTCGCGGCGCTGAATGAGTACCTGTGCATGCAGGTGTTGGGCAAGGTGCTTCCCAGCGCAAAAACCGAGGTGTCGCGCGACGGCAATGCTCTTGTCGTCCACCGCTTTGATGTGAGCGACGAAGGGCAGCCGCTGTGGGGAATGGAAGACTTCTGTGCCCTGCTGGGCCTGCGTCCTGCGCAGAAGTATGAGACCACATGGGAGCGCATTGCGCGCGCCGTCCGCGATCACGTACCCGGCAATCGTCAGTACGAAACCTTCCAGCACATGGCGGCAATCCTGCTGCTAACGTATGCGCTGCGCAATGCGGACTGCCACGCGAAGAATATCGCTCTGCTATACACATCACGAGCTGATGTACACCTCTCGCCGGCCTACGACTTCCTCACCACGAGCGTGTACGCAGGCTACCAAAACAACCCTCCGGGAATTTCCTTCGGCGGCAAGAAAACGTGGACGCCGGGGAAGAACCTGTCCAAGTTCATTGCCGCAACCTTCGGTATACCCCTTCGCGAACAATCCGAGATGCTCGAGCGCATCAGCGATTCAGTCGCGGATGTTGTTCCTCTAGTCCAAAACAAAATGTCAGATCTTCCGGAATTCGGGGACACAGGCAAACGGATGCTGCTGGCGTGGCAAGAGGGCGTAAACGGTCTGCGAGATCGCCGCGTGTATTCCGTTGGAGACTGGCCAGCTGACAAAGTTTTCGCCGGAATCTCCGACGCTCCCCGCCTAGAATCGCCACGGTCGGTGGTCGGTCGTTCGCCGCTGCTCGGTGGTCGAGCAAAATCCATTCGGAAGCAAGACTGAATTATCGAGTTGACGTAAGTTGCTTAAGATGAGAATTGATGGGTGCACTTCCACCAACGATGCTCGCGGACAGTCTACGAACACTGTCGAACAGTGTACGGGATTATTCGAGCGATGTTCATAGCGAGGTTCTTCGCGTCGCGATCCTAGGCCGTCAGGCCTAGGGATGGTGTCTCTTGCTCCACAACCAGCGCAGCGAGACGGGCTTCCAGCGCACAGCACGGAATTGACCCTTGCAGGATTCTGGCGCAGTGACTAAGGTTTCTGCCAGCTACCTATTGCAATCGAATTTCGAACAGCGTTAGCGTCGGGTCATGCTGACGATTCGGGCGATGACCGGCGGCGCTGGCTATGCGCAGCGGCATCTTGAACACAGCGACTACTACGATGAACACCGCCGCGTACAGGGCAAGTGGCATGGACGCGGCGCAGAGTTGCTCAGCCTGCGGGGCAACGTCACTCGCGAACAGTTTGAGGCTGTACGGGAAGGGCTGCATCCAGATACCGGTGGATTCTTACGCCCGCGTCACAGTGCGGACCGGACTAGCGGAGATGGAAGCGAGCAAAGCAAGGCGCGGTCTCTTTACGATCTGACATTCTCTGCGCCCAAGTCTGTTTCGGTTCAGGCAATGGTCGGTGCGGATGAGCGACTGGTCACCGCCCATGACAAAGCTGTAGGGGAAGCCCTGGCCGAAGCCGAAAACTACGCAGGTTCTCGCGTGCGATTGAACGGGGCGAATGAGAATCGCACGACTGGCAACTGGATCGTCGCGACCTACCGTCACGACACGAGCCGTGAACTCGATCCGCAACTACACACGCACGCCGTCGCGGCCAATTTGACCTATGACGGCATGGAAGGCCGCTGGAAAGCACTGCAAGCCTCGGCCCTGTATGAGCGCCGCGCATATCTGACGGAAGTCTACCGAAATGCTCTGGCGAATGAGGTTCGGAGTCTCGGCTACGAGATTGAGTCGCGCCGCGATTCGCGTGGTCGGGATCTCGGTTTTGAAATCCGCGGCGTATCAGGCGAGCTGCTGGAGCGATATAGCCAGCGAAGCGCGCAGCGGGACGCGGCCATTGAACAATTCAAAGAGCAGCATGGCCGGAAGCCGACGGACAATGAAGTGGCCGTGCTGGTCCGAGAATCCCGCACGGATAAACTCATCGAGATTTCCACGGAACAAGTGCGACGGCAGCAGCAGGAACGCCTGTCGCCGGAAGAATCACAGAGGCTGGATCGCCTACGAGGTACATCCCTGGAACAAAATCGCGGCGATCAGCATGAACCCTCGCTGGCAGTGGATTCACTGCAACATGCAGAGGACCATCTTTTCGAGCGGCGCTCCGTCGTCTACGATCACGAATTGCTGACCGAGGCTCTGCGATATGGTCGCGGACGGGTCGATTTGGGCCAGCTACGTGGCGCACTCGAAGTCGAAAAATCTCAAGGAACCGTCATTCATGCCGGTGACCGGCTGGCAACATACGAGAGCTTGGACCGTGAACAGCGCATGATTGCCTTGGTGAATCATGGCATCGACCAATACGCGCGGCTTGGCGGCACACTCGAGTTTCATCCATCCGAACGCCTGCGCGACGAACAAAAGCGGGTTGTTCAGCAAATCTTTGACTCACGCGATTTTGCCATCAATTTGCGAGGGGCTGCTGGGACGGGCAAGACGGCGACGCTGCAAGAGATCGACCGAGGTCTGCGCGAGGGCAGACATGAGGTAACGGCAGTCGCGCCCACTCGCGGTGCGGTGGAGGAACTGCAAAAGGTGGGCTTTCGCGACGCCATGACAGTCTCACGCCTTCTTCAAGACGGAACCGCGCAATCTGCGCTCCGGGGCAGGGTCTTGGTCGTCGATGAGGCTGGAATGATCTCGGGGCGGCAGATGGACGGCCTCCTTCGGCTTGCCGAGCAACATATGGCACGCGTCGTCTTCTCGGGTGACACCCGCCAAATTCAGAGCGTCGAGGCGTCCGACGCATTGCGCATTCTGGAGCGGGAATCGCAGATGAAGAGCGTTTCCCTGACCGGCGTACAGCGTCAGACTCACGCTCAGTATAGAGACGCCATTCAAACCCTGCGGCAAGCTCCCGAACTGGGCTTTGAGAAGCTGGAGCGGCTTGGCGCCGTGCGCGAGGTCCCCTTTGTCGAGCGTGGCCGTGCGGTTGCTGATCTCTACAGGGAGATGACCGCTGATTCGACGCGGCGTGTTTTGGTTGTCGCACCCACGCACGAGGAAATTGGCCGTGTCACTCGCGCGATTCGCAATGATCTTTCTGAGCGCGGTCATCTCGGACAAAGCGCCACTATGGATCGATCCGTCCCATTGCAGTGGACGGAAGCGCAGAAACGCGATCTGGCGAACTACCGTGAGGGGCAGGTGCTGGTAGTGCACAGGGCAGCACGGGGTATGGAGAAACACGAGTCGCTCACGGTATGCCGTGTTGATTCTGGCGCGGTGATCGCTCGCAATGCACGCGGCGAGGAGAGAACCTTCACCCCGGCACAGACGCGCTCCTTTTCAGTCCATGAGCGGCAATCCATTGATGTGGCCCCGGGCGACCGGCTCATGCTCACGGCCAATCGCCGAGATGCTGGTTTCCGTGCCACGAATGGCGAGCTGGTGATGGTGCGTGGTGTCGAGAGGGGACGCATTCAACTTGAAGATGGTCGCACACTGCCGCCGAATTATCACCATTTCGATCACGGCTACGCCATTACCGTCCATCGAAGCCAGGGGAAAACGGTTGACGGGGTAATCCTGTCAGCCGATGCCATGAAGCAGGAATTGTTCTATGTCGGCGCTTCCCGTGGCCGCAGTGAAATCGCAATCGTCACCAGCGACCGCGAGCAACTGCGCGAATCGCTCGACATCTCCTCCGCGCGTCCGTCAGCGACGGAGTTGGCGCGGGAGCAGGCTCATCTACCCCAGCCAGAGAACAAGATTCAGCAAGCTCCCGCCCACCAAATCGAGCCACCTGTCCCCCACCGTGAAATCAGCATCAGCCATCATATTGGTTTGGGCTCCTAGCGGCAGGCGGAGAATTACGCAAGACATAGTGGGTCTACAAACTGACGGTTCGAATCAAGGTATTTCACCCGCTTCACCATCTATCAAAGTGTCCGTGAGTGCATTGGCGATTATGCGCTCATTGACCATTACAGCAACTCGGCGGTGACGCCTACTACGCTGCGCGAACTGCGCAGATTTCAATGTTGGGAGCGCGCAAGAACAGATGAATCGTCTTTCTTGGTTGCAAGCTGGTTAAGGGCGAGGTTCAGTTCCAGCACATTCACGCGCGGCTCGCCCAAGAACCCGAATTGCCGAGGTTCAGTATGCTCGGCGACGAGCTTATTTAATTCAGGTTGCAAGAGGCCGCGCTCCCGAGCCACGCGCGGAATCTGGTACTCTGCCGCCGCAGACGTGATGTCCGGATCAAGGCCTGAGCCGGATGCCGTCACCAGGTCAATCGGGACCGGCGCACTCGGATTCTCCTTTCTTAATTGGGCAGCATCGCTTTCAACCCGGTCGATGTACTTGCTGTTGGTCGGCCCGTAATTCGAGCCTCCGGATGAAGTCGCATCGTAACCGTTGACGCCCGCGGCAGAGGGGCGTCCATGAAAATAGCCCGGCCCGGTGAATGGCTGCCCGATGATCTTTGAGCCAATGATTACGCCGTTGCGTTTAACAAGCTGGCCGTTTGCCTTGCTGTGGAAGAGCGCCTCCGCGAGGCCGGTCATGAGAAGCGGATAAGCGATGCCCAGCAAAGCTGCTGTGACGGCAGCATACAAAAACGAAATGATCAGGTTTTTTCGCATAATCACACTTTTAGACCAGGTGTATCGCGATGATGATGATGTCGATGGCCTTGATCCCGATAAACGGCGCGATGACGCCGCCCGCGCCATAAACCCATAAGTTCCGCTTCAGTAAGGCTGAAGCTCCGAGGGCCTTGTAACTGACGCCGCGCAGCGCAAGTGGAATGAGAGCAACAATGATGAGTCCATTGAAGATCACAGCCGAGAGAATCGCCGATTCCGGCGTTCGCAGATGCATGATGTTGAGCGCGTTCAGTACCGGAAAGGCGCCGGCGAACATGGCGGGGATAATGGCGAAATATTTCGCAACATCATTGGCGATAGAGAAAGTTGTGAGCGCGCCGCGCGTCATCAACAGTTGCTTGCCGATCTCGACAATCTCTATCAGCTTGGTCGGGTTTGAGTCCAGGTCCACCATGTTGCCGGCCTCTTTTGCGGCCTGTGTCCCGGTGTTCATGGCCACTCCGACGTCTGCCTGGGCAAGCGCCGGAGCATCATTGGTGCCGTCGCCCGTCATTGCGACCAGCTTGCCCTGCGCCTGCTCGCGTTTGATGAGCTCCATCTTGTCTTTGGGCTTTGCCTCAGCGAGAAAATCATCAACACCCGCTTCACGTGCAATAGCCGCCGCCGTGAGGGGATTGTCGCCGGTGATCATAATGGTGCGGATGCCCATGGCACGCAGCCGGGCGAATCGCTCGCGCATTCCGCCCTTCACAATGTCCTTGAGATAAACCACTCCCAGGATCTGCTGATCTTGCGCAACGGCAAGCGGGGTGCCTCCGGCTCGCGCTATATTCTCCACTGTCTCGCGGACTTCCCTGGGCATGTTTCCGCCACGCTCTTCCACAAACCGTTCGATGGCGTCCGCCGCGCCCTTGCGAATGGAGCTGCCTGCGAGATTCACGCCCGACATGCGAGTGGCTGCCGAAAACGGAACAAACTCCGCTTCCAGTTTTTCCAGTTCACGCCCTCGCAAGCCGTACCGCTCCTTTGCAAGCACCACAATGGAACGTCCTTCGGGAGTCTCATCCGGCAGGGACGATAGTTGAGCCGCATCGGCAAGCTGATGGCCGCTTATACCCGGCGCGGGAACAAATTCCGAAGCCTGCCGATTCCCCAGCGTGATGGTTCCCGTCTTGTCAAGCAGGAGAGTGTTTACATCGCCGGCGGCTTCCACGGCGCGCCCGCTCATGGCCAGCACATTATGCTGCACCAGGCGGTCCATGCCCGCAATTCCGATGGCGGAAAGCAGACCTCCAATCGTAGTGGGAATAAGGCACACCAGCAATGACACCAGCACAAACACCGTTTGCGGCGCGTGGGAGTATATGGCGAACGGTTGCAGCGTAACCACAGCGAGCAGGAAGATGATGGTGAGCCCGGCCAGCAGAATATTGAGTGCAATTTCGTTCGGAGTTTTTTGCCGCTCCGCACCCTCGACCAGCGCGATCATCTTATCCAGGAAGGTTTCGCCGGGGTTGGATGTGATTCTGATCTTCAGATGGTCGGAGAGAACCTTTGTTCCTCCGGTCACTGCGGAACGGTCGCCTCCCGACTCGCGGATGACCGGGGCCGACTCGCCAGTGATTGCGGACTCGTCCACCGATGCCACGCCATCGATCACTTCGCCATCTCCGGGAATCAGTTCGCCTGCCGCGACCATTACAATGTCGCCGCGACGTAGCTTCGAACTCGGAACTTCTTCGCGCCTTCCGTTTTTCAAAACGCGGTGTGCCAAAGTCTCCGATTTGGCTCTGCGGAGCGTTTCAGCTTGAGCCTTTCCGCGGCCTTCAGCCATTGCTTCGGCGAAATTCGCAAACAGAACTGTGACCCAGAGCCATAACGTGATCTGCAGGTCAAAGCGAAAGTCACCGTGATGTCCCCGAATTCCCGGGAAAAGCAAAAGTGTGGTGGCGACGCTTCCGATCTCGACGACGAACATGACTGGGTTGCGCATCATTGTGAACGGATTGAGTTTGATGAAGGCATCCAGCAGCGCCTGGCGCGCAATTCTCCCATCCCAGAGTGACCTTCGGTTTCGCCCGGAAGGGCTGGCACCGAAGCCCGCAGTTTCCGGCCTCAGAACATCCTGTTGATTCATCGATAGCGTCGCCATGCAATTCCCTTAGAATGCCTTTCCGGCGTGGAGTTGAAGCTGCTCAAGAATTGGTCCAAGGCTCAAGGCCGGGAAGAAAGTCAGCGCGGAGACAATCAGGATCACGCTGATCAGCAACACGGTGAAGAGCGGAGTGGTCACGGGGAATGTTCCCGTCGACGAAGGGACAAGTTTCTTGTTCGCCAGGCTACCGGCCAGCGCCAGCATCGGCACGATCATGAGAAAACGTCCGATGAGCATGGCTGCCGCGAGCGTGAGATTGTAAAAATGGGTGTTTGCATTCAGCCCGGCGAATGCCGAGCCATTGTTGCCGGCCGCGGACGTGTAGGCATAAAGGATCTCTGACAACCCATGCGGGCCCGCATTGTTCAGACTGCTGAGTCCGTAAGTCGGGGACAACGATGCGATCGCGGCGAACACCAGGATCACAAGCGGAAAGATCAGCACGTACAGCATGGCCATTTTTATGTCGTACGACTCGATCTTTTTGCCCAGATATTCGGGTGTTCTGCCAACCATGAGCCCGGCGATAAATACGGTAAGGACGATCATGATCAGCATGCCGTACATGCCCGCGCCAACTCCGCCAAACACGACCTCGCCGAGCATGATGTTGGCCAGAGGCACAAGACCGCCCAGGGGCATAAACGAGTCGTGCATGGAGTTGACCGCGCCGCAACTGGCATCAGTGGTGACGGTGGCAAAGAGCGCCGAGTTTGCGATCCCGAACCGGACCTCTTTGCCTTCCATGTTGCCGGCGGCCTGCTGTGAAGTTACCTGCTGGTTCACCCCGTGCAGCAGGGGATTCGGCTGGGACTCGGCCCGATAGGCCACTGTGACTCCGACGAAAAACAGCACCGACATGGCGGCAAACACCGCCCAGCCATGCCGGGGAGACTTGGCCATGCGGCCCAGCGTTACCGTGAGCGCGGCAGGGATCGCGAAAATGGAGAGCATCTCCAGGAGATTTGTGAGTGGCGTAGGATTCTCGAACGGATGAGCGCTGTTGGCATTGAAAAAGCCTCCGCCGTTTGTGCCGAGCATTTTGATCGCTTCCTGAGAAGCGACCGGCCCCTGAGCAATCGTTTGTGTGGTGATGCGCTGGGACAGCGGCTTGCCGTCGCCGCCGGTGACCGTCACCGTCGCGGGATCGAGGATCTTGACCGTGTCGTAGTGCCTAAAGTTCTGGATGACTCCCTGCGACACCAGCACCATTCCATACACAATACAAATGGGGAGAAGCACCCGCAGGATCGCCCGCGTCACATCTACCCAGAAATTTCCGATGGTGGTGCTTTCCTTGCGGGCTATCCCGCGGATAAAAGCCACAGCCAGCGCGATTCCGATGGCCGCCGACCAGAAGTTGTGGGTCGCGAGTCCCACCATCTGTGTGAAGTAGCTCATGGTGGTTTCGGGCGTGTAGGACTGCCAGTTTGTATTGGTCGTGAAGGATGCCGCTGTGTTGAAAGCCAGGTCGGGAGCGACGGCGACGAGGTGCTGCGGGTTCAAAGGCAGGTAATACTGCAACCGCTCGATGACGTAGGTCAACAGCATCGTCACCGCGCTGAACACGACCATGGACAGGGAATATTCCGTCCAGCGCATTTCATGCTTCTCGTCGACGCAAGTTAACCGGTAGAGTAGACGCTCAATCGGAGTGAAGATCGGGTCCGCGAATGTCCTCTGCCCTTCAAACACTCGGGCCATATACACTCCGAGCGGCTTTGCAATCAAGAGCACAAGGCTGAAAAAGAAGGCAATCTGGAACCAGCCGTTGGGGGTCATCAGAACTTCTCCGGACGCAGCAGCGCGTAGACCAGGTAAACCAGCAAAGAAATTGTGACTGCCAGCAACAAAGCTGTGCCAAGCGTCATGGGACTACCTCAATCGTTCGCAGGCATGCGTGCAGGCAATGGCAATTACAAAGAACACAATCGTGGCCAGAATCATCAGAACGTCCCACATCGCCTTGAACCGCTTTAAAATCCGCGTTGGATTTGAATCAAAGCCGGGCGTGACGACCGAAAGCATGAAGAGCGTCGCACGCGCGACTGGTTCTAGCTCACCGCATCCGGTCTAAAAATTCCGTATGGAAGGTATAAAAAGTGCGTAAGAAACTGAGTGTTCTTACGGAGTCGCGTCGGGTTGGAAGCGATACCCGATCCACGGTTCGTTCACCAGATAGCGCGGCTCCGCGTCAGGCTCAATTTTCTTTCGGAGCTGCGCCACCAGCACGCGCAGAGACTCAGGCTGCTCCACCGCATGCGGTCCCCAGATTGCGCGGAGGAGCATCCGATGGGTCAGGACGCGCCCGGGCCGCTGCGCCATGTAACACAGCAAGTCGAATTCCTTTGGCGACAGCCGGACATCCCGTCCACGCACTTCCACCCGATGTTTCTGCCGATCGATTTGAAAATCGCCAATCACCAGTGGAGTGTCTTCCGCGCCATCATCCAATGTCGTTCTTTGCCGCCGCATGTGCGCGCGCACCCGTGCCAGCAGCTCCTGAATGCCGAATGGCTTGGTCACGTAATCATCCGCGCCTGCGTCGAGCGCCTTTACCTTGGAGGCCTCCTGATCCCTGACCGAGAGCACAAGAATCGGCACATCAGAATTGGCGCGTATCTCGGTGCACAACGCCACGCCATCCATACGCGGCATGGCGAGGTCGGTGATAACCATGTCCGGAGGCCAGCTTGCCATTTTTTCCAGTGCGGCAATTCCGTCCTGGGCAGTCTGGACCTCGTAACCGTTCGACATCAATGAGGAGCGCAGCACACGAGTGATTTGCGGCTCGTCATCAACGACCAGAATTTTCTTTACCGGTTCATCCCGCATCGGGCGCCTCATTGCTGCGTAATGATATGGACATCCACAAAGGGAGCATTCGCCAGAAGACGCTGGAGTTCCCAATAGTAAAGATACTTGCGCAAACCGTGAACGGCGGAGCGCCCCAGGATAACCTGAGTTGCCCGCTTCTCACGCACAAATTCGGCAATCGCCAGGGGTATGCTCTTTCCATTGATCTCCACCACCTCAGCGCTTAGGCTGCTGGCGAATCGTTTGTTGCTCGCCAAGGCGCGGTCTCTCTCCTCCGTGCGGTTATTTCCTGTATCTACGTGCAGAGCGAAAAAGTCGCCGCCGGTGGCTTCCGCCATCCGCGCGCCACGGGCAATAAGCTGTTGCGATGCGGGATTGGAACTGATGCATACCACCACGCGCTCATGCACAGCCCAGTGACTGCCGAGCTTTTTCCGCGTCACATAGTCATCAAGACTTCGATCAACGGCCCGGGCCACATGTTGGAGAGCAATTTCGCGAAGCGCAATCAGGTTTCCGCGCCGGAAGAAATTCGTGAGCGCGCTCTCCGCCCGATCCACGGGATACACATCGCCGCGGCGAAGCCTGGTCTGGAGCGCCTCAGGAGTCAGGTCCACCATGACAACTTCGTCGGCACGGCGCAGAATCCAGTCCGGCACTGTTTCTCTAATGGTGACTCCGGTCAGGCTTTGCACAATGTGTGTGACGCTCTCAATGTGTTGGATATTGATCGTGGAAAGGACATCAATCTTCGCATCAAGAATTGTCAACACATCTTCGTATCGTTTCCGATGTGCCGCGTTCTCAATGTTGGTGTGCGCCAATTCATCAATCAGGACAACCTGGGGCGCGCGCGCCAGAATCGCGTCAACATCCATTTCTTCAAAAATTGTGCCTCTGAACTCCACACGTTTCCGAGGCACCGTTTCAAGTTGGGCGGCAAGTTCCGCCACTCGCGGGCGGCCGTGGGTCTCGATCACGCCGATCACAACATCTTCGCCGCGCTCGCGGCGGCGAATGGCCTCGCTCAACATGTTGTAGGTTTTTCCCACGCCGGGAGCGTAGCCCAAAAACAGCTTGAACAGCCCCCGCTGCTTTTCCGGAGCAACTTTCTCCAGCCACTGCTCAGGCGTTGCACGTTCGGTTTGCGATTTTTCGATATCAGACAGCATGTCTCTTTATAATCACGCTGTGAATCGGCGGGTTCTACAGCTTTTCGAGTATTTACTGGTTACAGCCCTGGTCGGGTGCATTGTGCTGGTGTACTCACGCCTGATCCCTGTCAATCCGACCACCGTCGCTCTCACATTCTTACTCGGAATCCTCTTTGTCGCCAATCGACTCGGTCTGCGTTATGCGGTCTATATGTCAATCATCGCCGCCCTGGCGTTCAATTTCTTCTTCCTGCCGCCGGTCGGAAAATTGACCATCGTTGATACGCAGAACTGGGTGGCTCTGTTCGCGTTTCTTGTTGCGGGCGTCCTCGCCAGCCACTTGTCAGAAAGAGCGCGTCGCGAAGCGAAAACGGCCGACCGCAGAAGACGCGAGGTCGAGCAGCTCTACGATTTCTCGCAGCAGTTGCTTACCGCAGACCGGACAAGCGATTTGCTGAACCGTGCGCCCGGGTATATCAGCTCGTCATTTCACAATGATGCCGTGTGTATCTACATTCACGGGAGTGGCAGAATCTACCGCTCTGCGCCCGACGCCGACGGCATTTCCCGAGAAGAACTGAAGGAAACCGCCGAGCGGAAGGAAACGCGCTGCGACCCGAGTCGAAATATCTGTACCGCCCCGCTGCTGTTGGGGTTGCGCTCGATTGGAGCCATCGGTATCGCCGGCAACATTCCTTCGCGCGAGACCATCGACGCCCTCGGCAGTCTGCTCGCTCTCGCCGTGGAACGGAGCCATACCGCGGAACGGCTGGCGCGCACCGAAGCAGCGCAGGAGAGCGAGCGACTCCGCACCGCGATCCTCGATTCCGTCACCCATGAGCTGCGCACCCCTTTGACCGCGATTACCGCGTCCATCACCAGTCTGCGAGCGGGAATGATACAGAATGCCGAACTCAGGGAAGAGATGCTGGCCGTCATCGAAGAAGAGAGCGCGCGTCTCAACCGGCTCATCAGCCAGGCCGTTGAAATGGCCCAGTTAGACGCGCAGCACGTGAAGCTGCAACTTGAATCCCGGCAATTGAAGGAGGCCGTAGACCAGGCAGTTGCCGAGTGCCGCGGCCTGCTGGAGGCGCATCGGGTTGAAATCAATCTGCCGCAGGGGCTACCCCCGGTACGCATGGATATCACCTGGATCCGCAAAGTGCTTCGTCATCTGCTGGAGAACGCGGCCAAGTATTCGGAGCCCGGCACGCCCATCTTCATCAGTGCGGAAGTGCGGGATTCACTCGTAACCACAAGTGTGGCTGATCGCGGAGTGGGCATCGACGATCTCGATAAGGCGCTCATCTTCGATAAGTTCTATCGGGGGCAGGGACAGCGTTTCCGCGTGCAGGGTACAGGGATGGGTCTGGCAATTGTGAAGGCCATTATTGAGGCGCACGGCGGACAGGTCGAAGTCACTAGCCAGAGGGGCCTGGGATCGGTATTTTCATTCACCTTACCGCGCGGATAGCGTCTCGTGACCCGCGATTCGGGACATCAACTGGTGCATACAGGGCTTACCATCATTCGAGGGTCCCGGCGACGAACAAGCGCCCGAAGCGATCATTGACGGGCTCCTCAAGGTTCTGTTTGCACCCGAGATACCGCTCTGTCGTGAGGACGGACGCGTGTCCGAGCAGGAACTGAATCTGTTCTATCCCTTCGCCGGCCGTATGACACAACTTTGCACAGGTTCTGCGTAAATCGTGTGGAGCGAGGTGCTCTAGCTGCGTTCGTTCAGCACACCTCCGAACCACGTACCAGATGACATTTTCCGAGATGCCCT
>Ga0134126_10002786_pt1 | contig 21958 bp, 17 predicted proteins | sample KB31752_FD_96881 | JGI IMG/M metagenome (GOLD analysis project Ga0134126, IMG submission 96881) | Terrestrial soil microbial communities with excess Nitrogen fertilizer from Kellogg Biological Station, Michigan, USA - KB3-175-2 | ecosystem: Environmental > Terrestrial > Soil > Unclassified ... | reverse complement strand
TATGAATTATGATTACCTGAACCATAATGACTTGGATTATGGATCGGACGGAGCACTTTTAATACCAGGCACTCACTTATCAATTTCAGGCAGTAAGGAAGGTGCGTTGTATTTAATTGATAATAATAATATGGGCGGCTTTACAACTAATAATTCAAGTGTCTTGGAAAGGTTAAATGTAGTGAGTACACAGACTCCCGATACAAAAAATGTACATGGTACACCTGTATATTATAAAGATGAATATGGTAATGAATACATTTATGTTTGGGGTGAAGAATCATTGCTCCATCAGTACCCATTTAACAGGTCATCTATGTTGTTTGATTCGCTTAACTTGATTCAAGGGAATACTACGCTTCCTACGGGTATGCCTGGTTCGATGCTGTCAGTTTCGTCAAATGGGTCGCAGCCAGGTACCGGGATTTTATGGGCTTCTCATCCTATTAATGGAAATGCCAATTGGTATGATACCCCTGGTATTTTGCAGGCGTTTGATGCAACAGATGTAAGAAAAGAACTGTGGAACAGTAACTGGAACAGTAAGCGTGATTCCATTGGAATATTCGCAAAATTTGTTCCTCCAACTATTGCTAATGGTAAGGTTTATATGGCTACTTTTTCCAAAAAATTAAATGTGTATGGTTTAAACCCTCCTCCGGCTTCTTCTTGTACAGGCACTTTACCTCCTATATGGCAAAGTGCAGACATTGGCTATGATGTGTATGCAGGCGATGTATGTGTAAATAACGGAGTATATACTGTAACCGCCTCTGGTGTTGGTATTGGTGCAAAAAAAGATGGTTTTCATTATGTTTTTCAAAGTGTAATTACTAACACAACTGAATTAACCATTAGGGTGAACTCATTTGCAAATAACACTTCCGGTTCGAAATGTGGAATCATGTTTAGGCAAAATTTAGATCCAGGTTCACCTTATGTATTCCTGTCCATGTCCCCTGACGGAACGATATATTCAGATGAAAGAACTACCCAAAACGGATCTTCTCAAAACCTTTCAAATACCAGCCAATCCTTACCTTATTATTTGCGAATTTATAACAACGGTAATACCTATACAAGTTCTTATTCTTATGATGGATATACTTGGTATCAAATTAGTTCAGTTACCTTAGCTATGGGGCCATCATCTTATGTTGGCATAGCCTTTACCAATAATACAAACAATTCTTTAGGCACAGCAATTGTGGATAACGTTGCTTTAAAAATGAGTGGCGTACTCGGTGTTAACCTGATAAATTTTAATGGAAAGAACGTTGATGATAAAAATACTTTACTTAGTTGGTCAACAAGTTCAGAAATCAACAACGATCATTTTGAAATTCAAAGAAGTGGTACAAATACTGATTTTAATACTATCGGCACTGTAAAAGGAAATGGAAATGCTTCTGAATTACATGATTATACTTTTACAGATTTTGCACCTCAGGATGGTAATAATTATTATAGGTTGAAACAAGTAGGTGATGATGGAAATGTAACCTATTCTTCTATTGTAATTGTCAGGTTTAATTTCAAAAAAATTAATATTTACCCTAATCCCGCAAAGAATAAAATATACATCAGTAACAACCAGGCTTTTAGTCATGGTAAAAATATTAATGTTGAATTGATGGATTTTGACGGCAAGAAACTATTAAAACGGCAGTTTAAAACTGATGGAGTAAATATTAATACCCTTAACATACCTACTAATATAGCCAATGGTATTTACATAATAATAGTCACGAATGCTGAGGGAGATAAACAAGGCCGTCAAATTTTTATTAACCGATAATTACAAATTCAGCTAAAAATAGTTGAAGATTATTCACTTTGCTGAGGGATCCGTAATTTTATTTTTATAATAATAATTCAGGCTTATTGAAACCAATCTGGAAAGGCATATGCAATCCGGCATATGTGTTATTGCTTAAATTCTAATCACACAAGAGCAGAATAAGAATTATACTTATTTCTTCGTTTACTATACATAATGCTTGATTTGAGCAATCTTTTTCCAAATTTGAAATTCTTGAAAATCATTAGTTTTTAAAATTCTTACTTAGTTTTTAGGATTGCAGAGCCAAATTATTTAATTTGGATTTTATGCGGCCCTTCTCACCTGTTTTTTTAATTCAAACTTTTGATATTATGGATGCTGATTTTATTCAAAGTAAGATTTGTTCTCTTTTTTTATTTCGAAATATTTTAATCCTTGCATTTTCTCTTTTGTGTGTTAATAATTTATTTAGCCAGGTAAATGTAATAATGAATCATAACAACCTTCAAAGAACCGGTTGGAACGATAAAGAAACTATCCTTGCAACGGATAACGTAAGTAGTGGAAATTTTGGAGAAATTTTTTCAAGGGATGTAGATGATCAGATTTACGCACAGCCGCTTGTAGTGAGCAACGTTTCAATTGGTGGTGGCACGCATAATATTGTATTAGTAGCCACAGTCAATAACACGCTTTATGCATTTGATGCTGATGACCCAAATGCTTCAACTCCCTATTGGAAAGATAATTTAACTTATAGTTCGAACTACCGCCCCATAAAAAATACCGACATGACAAATGCTTGTAGTGGAAATTATGTAGATTTCACTGGAAATATGGGTATTGTAGGTACGCCTGCAATCGACATTTCAACAAATACGTTGTATGTCGTCTCAAGAAGTGTAACAAAAACCGGAACGAAGATTTTTGTACAATACTTGCACGCGATTGATATTTCTACAGGTGCAGAAAAGCTAGGAGGCCCAGTCCCTATAACGGCTACTTACCCTGGAACCGGCCAAGGAAGTGTCGGAGGAATAATGACTTTTAATACACAACACCAAAACCAAAGGCCAGGGCTTTTATTGTATAATGGGATTGTCTATATCGAATGGGCTTCTCATTGCGATTGGACGCCCTACCAGGGATGGATGATCGGGTACGATGCTCAAACACTGCAACAAAAATATGTTTATAATACGGTTCCAAACGGGGGATTAGCTGGCATCTGGATGAGTGGTCAACCACCAGCAGTTGACGAAAATGGGAATTTCTATATTACTACGGGTAATGGCACCACCGGCCAATCAGGAAATCCGAATGATACAATTAACCGGGCATCAAGCCTTATAAAATTATCTGCCTCGTCCGGCGCGTTAAAAGTGAAGGATTTCTTTACACCAATGAATTACCAATATTTAAATAGTGCTGACCTGGATTATGGTGTTGATGGAGTACTTTTAATTCCGAACACACACCTTTCCTTGTCCGGAAGCAAAGAAGGGCGCCTTTATTTAATCAATGACGATCAAATGGGAGGAGCAACTACGGATAATTCAAACGTGTTACAAACTTTAAGTGTTGCCAATCAAAATACTACTAATACCCGTCATTTACACGGTTCCCCGGTTTATTTTAAAGATGCCTACAATCAGGAATATGTGTATGCATGGGCTGAAGGTTCCCTGTTAAAACAATTTCCTTTTAATAGAAGCACTTTATTATTTGATACAGTAAACGTGAAGATTGGAAATACCGTTTTACCAAGTGGCATGCCAGGTGCAATGTTATCCCTATCGTCAAATGGCGCCCAACCTGGCACTGGAATTCTTTGGGCAAATCATCCAATTCATGGTGATGCGAATCATGCAGACGTTCCCGGCGTATTACAAGCATTTGACGCAACAGACGTAACACATGAATTATGGAATAGCAATTGGAACAGCAAAAGAGACGCCATCGGGACGTTTGCAAAATTTGTATTTCCAACAGTTGCCAACGGAAAAGTTTATATGGCCACTTTTTCAAACAAGTTAAATGTTTATGGCTTAAATCCTCCTCCTGCGTCTCCGTGTTCAAACACGATACCACCGGTTTGGCAAAGCGCTGATATTGGTTATGTAGCGTATCCGGGAGACGTTTGTGTGGATAATGGAACTTACACTATTACTTCTTCCGGCGATGATATTTGGAATACCGCTGATGCGTTTCATTACGTATTTCAAAAAGTAATAACCAATGAAACAGAATTGACGATAAGAGTAGCTTCGATAAATAATACAAATTCATTTGCAAAATGCGGGATTATGTTTCGTCAAAATCTCGATCCAGGCTCTCCTTATATTTCTATATCACTTATTCCTTCTAATCAAATTTATATTCAGACACGAACCTCACAAAGCGGAAGTGCTGTAAATGTGGGTACTAATATTGCTCATGGTGCCCCATATTGGCTTAGGATTTATAACATTGGAAATAAATACGTCTGTTCCTATTCCAATAATGGTTACGATTGGACTAAAATGGATTCCGTAACAATGGCAATGGGCACCAATCCTTATGTCGGCATTGCTTATACAACTCATAATAACAGCGTCCTGGGCACAGCCGTTGTTGATAATGTTGCATTAAAAATGAATGGAGTTTTAAGCGTTAACCTGGTCAATTTTTTCGGAAAAAACATAAATGACAAAAGCGCTTTATTAAAATGGGCTACAACGGGTGAAACTAGTAATGATCATTTTGATGTGCAGAGAAGTGGTTCTAATACCGATTTTACGACAGCAGGAACGGTAAAAGGAAATGGCACTACCTCTCAATCACATGATTATAATTTCACTGACAATTTTCCGGGAGATGGGAATAATTATTACCGGCTCAGAGAGGTAGATGAAGATGGGCGTTATTTATATTCGCCCATTATTTCCGTAAGATTTAATTTCGAAAAAATTGAGATCTATCCGAACCCGGTAAAGGATAAAATTTATATTCGTAATAATGAGAATTTTAGTAAGAATAAAAATTTAATTGTGCGGTTATTAGATTATAGTGGCAAAGTGTTGTACAAACAACAATTTGAAAGTAATGGTGTAAATATTCTCACCGTTAAAATCCCCGGAAAGATTAGCAACGGAATTTACATACTGATGGTAACAAATGCCGACGGTAGCCAACAAGGCAATAAAATTTTTATTAACCGGTAACCAGCATTATAATGTCGTTGGGTCCTGATTAAAAATCTTACATAATATTTCAAAAAGTTCAGGATGGTTTTCTTTAAATAAATCCGGCTGATTAAAAAAATATTCAGAAGTGACAGCAAAAAATTCTGCTTTATTGGATGCAGCATAATTATTTATATCCGATTCTCCGTTCATTATCAATTCAATATTTTTGTTGACAAGGTTAAGCCATACAGAATTGTATTTCCTGTTAAGTAAAGCCTCAGGCAGCCCGTCAACCTCTCCATCTTCTTTGTCCAGTAAATGTACAAATTCATGAATGCCGGTGTTGGATGCTGATAAACTTTGAAAGCCCCAGCGCAAAGAAGGTTTGGATAGGATCATTACATTTTGCATAGGGCCATTTCCAATCATTCCCAAAGTGTTTTTTTCATAACCCGATGCAAGGAATTTTTCTTTGTTAAATGAATCGGGGTAAAGTAAAACATTATTAAGGTTATAATATTTCCATTTTTTGAAACCAAAAACCGGAATTATTGCACTGGAGGCTACCAATAATTTATCAATTTCATCAACTGTTGTATCAATGCCATCAATCCGCACATAGCTTAAAAATTCTTTTATTTTTTCTTCAAAAATTAATTTATTTTCTTTGTCAAGCCTGCCATAATATGAAACATAATTCGTTAAAATCTCTTTGTAACTTCCAGGAAGAATTATTTTTTTTGCAGGCTTTTTATAAAAAATAAAAAACACAATAATCAAAGCCAAAACAATTAAAACAATTATAGGAGCCATGCTAAAAATATATGAACGAAAATACTCCAAACTGCTTCATCAAGGCAAAATAAGATTACCGCTTATTTGTTTGTTTACTGCAGAATTTTATTTTGTAGGATATAAGTAATTGCAAAAATTTAGCGGTATTTTATCTTTTAAATTGCCAGGTGTATTACTGCCCAAAGAGCCACAACTGAAATAGTAGCCCACAAAATAATTCCCTGCAACAAAGGCTTAACACCAACAGATTTTAAAACAGATGTTGACAAACCGGCACCGATTAAAAACAAAGTAACTGTTAATCCAATTTTTGCAAGGCCAACAATTCGAGCTGACATAGGATGCATAAAAGGAAAATAAGTATTAAAAATCATTCCTAAAATAAATAAGCCTATGAAATAAGGAATTTTAATTTTCTGGTTGCCTGTCTTAAAAAATACTGCAGTTAGAATTGATACAGGAATAATCCATAACGCGCGTGCAAGCTTTACTGTAGTTGCCACCTGCAAGGCTTCTGCTCCATATTTGTTAGCAGCGCCAACTACAGAACTGGTATCATGGATGGCGATCGCGCTCCACAAGCCAAATTGAGTTTGTGATAAATGTAATTGATGGCCTACGAAAGGGAATAAAAACAAAGCAACAGAATTTAAAATAAATATAGTTCCTAGCGCAACAGAAATTTGATTTTCTTTTGCTTTTATTAAAGGGCTTATTGCCGCGATAGCACTTCCTCCGCATATTGCGGTTCCGCATGAAATCAGGTGTGAAGTATTTTTCTCTATTTTAAAAAATCGCCCCAATAATAATCCAAATGCGAGAGTTCCACAAATGGATGCAATTGTAAATAAAAACCCTTCTTTCCCTGCATGAATGGCATTTTGAACATTCATCCCAAAGCCTAAACCAACCACAGAAACCTTTAATAAAAAGGAAGTGGCTTTATGATTTAAATGCAAAAACGGATGCCCTGAAAACTGGGCAATTCCGAAACCGATTAGTAACGCCACCGGCGGGCTAACAAACGGAGTAAGGCAAACTATAAGTGCTACAACAAAAATAATTTCCCTTGTTGAAACTTTTTTGTCTAAAACATTTTTTAAAATTTTGTTTCCGGATTGAACTGCTTTTGCTTCTATCACTGATGTTTTTATCATTTGAATTCAATTAATATTTATTTAATATTTTGAATGCAAATTTCAGCAGTATATAACAGGGATAGAAATTGCAAATAGTAATGCGCGATTACCTGAAGTTATGATGAGAGGCGAATTTTGTAAAAGATTCTGCAAGCGCATTACTCTCGCCATGAAGTTGAATAAAATAAAAATAGCGTTCTATATTCAATCCTTTAATATCAATTATTCTGAATTCATTTTTTTTCAATTCATTTAAAACTGAATGAATGGAGAGAAACGCCATGCAGTTAGAATGCATAAGGTAAGATTTAATACTCTCTGTGCTTGAAAGCTGCATTTCAATTTTTAGCTCTCGCATTTTAATGCCCAATTTTTTTAATGCGTGCGAAATTACTTCAAGTGTTCCCGAGCCGGGCTCTCTTAAAAGCAAAGGAATATTTTTTAATTCTGCTGGTTGAATAATTTCTTTTTTAAAAGGAGAGTTTTTGTTTGAAGAAACTAATACAATTTCATCTTTTATGAATTCAGAATATTTAATGGAAATATTTTTTGAATGCCCTTCGATAATGCCTAAATCAATTTCTTTATTTTTTAAGGCGCTTTCTATTTTCTCAGTATTGTTAGCCATTAAAGTTATCTGTACTTCAGGAATCTTTTTATGAAAAGAAGCAAGTACCGGTGGAAGTACATACTGCGCAACGGTTGTGCTTGCGCCCAGCCGCAATTTTCCTTTTTGTTTATGAGAAAAGCCACCCATCTCAAATTCAAGGTTTTGATAAAATGAAAACAGTTTATCCGTATGCTGTTGCAGCATTTCGCCGGCTTGTGTCAGTTTTATTTTTGAACCATTCCTGTCGAAAAGCTTCACTTTAAAATGATGTTCCAGTTCATGAATGTGTTTGGTTACCGCGGGCTGTGTAATATATAATTCTGCGGCGGCTTTTGTAAAATTAAGCCGCCTGGCAACAGACTGAAAAACTTTTAGACGAAAATCGAACATGATGTGAAGGTATAAATAATCAATTTTATCCTTCTTAATTTTTGGCTTCTTTTATTTTTAAAGATTTAATAGAATTTTTTTAACCGTAATAAAAAACCTGCGAACTTTTTCACAGGTTTTCAAATTTTAAGCTACTGAATATTTTATTTTTCATAAGGAAAATTCCTTGAAACCTTTTTCATCATCCTTGTAATTAATTCATCAGTTGAACTCATTACATCATCATTCATCGCCTTATAAAACCTCCAAAGCAAATTTCCGTCTGTGCCATTATATATTTGCATCGTCAATGCCCCGCTTCCGGTTTTGCTGCCCATGCTCCCGAATAATACAGTTTTCGCGATAGCTGCACCTTCCGAAGCAGTTTTTTCGTATTCATAATTGCACTTAATAACCGCGTCTACTCCTAGAATTTTACAAATTGAATCCTGGGTTAATAAATCCAAATTGCCAAAAACCCCTTTTGATTTTAATAATGCATTTGTACGAGTAGGGACCTGAAATTGTACAGAATATTTATCTGACTTACGCAATAAATAGGTAAACATTGATGACTGAAGATTAGTTTTTAAGCTCTGTTCTTCATTTTTATTTGCAGAAGAGTCATAATGTTTCGGAATTCTTTTATAGGTAATCGCGACATCAAAAGGAAGAATAGCAACCAATTTTTGATTCTGAATAACTGATTTTAGATTTGGGGCAGAGTAAGTTTGTTTTGCTGCTTCAAATTGGGCAAAACCTGTAACCGTCAGCAACAAAAACAGGCTGGAAATAAAGATTTTACTTTTCATAAAGATTTAGTTTTAATTCTGCAATGATAAATACTAAACATGAAATTCTAAAATTTTCAGGATTCTTTTTTAAGTAAGCTATCCATTCTTTCGCGTGACTTATTAAATACCATTATTCCGTTTTTTACCCCTTTTCGGTTTTGCTTTTTTTCCTCTTCAGATAAATGATTTTCAGTTTGGCATTTTTCAGAACAGCAACCTTCATATTTTTCTGCGCAGGATTTACACTGAATAAAAAGTAAGTGGCATGCTTCGTTCGCACAGTTAGTATGTGTATCACAAAGTTCGCCACATTGATGGCAACGGCTAATTACTTCATCACCAATTTTTTCGCCAAGCCTTCCGTCAAATACAAAATTTTTCCCGAGAAATTTATTAGGTAGTTTTTCGTCCTTTACTTTGTTGGCATAATTGATAATTCCCCCTTCAAGATGGTAGACATTTTTAAAACCATTCATTAACATATAAGCGCTGGCTTTTTCGCAGCGAATACCGCCGGTGCAATACATGATTATATTCTTATCTTTTTTTTCTTCAAGCATGCTAACGGCCATGGGTAATTGTTTCCTGAAAGTATCAGAAGGAATTTCAATTGCGTTTTCAAAATGGCCTACTTCAAACTCATAATGATTTCGCATGTCCACGACAATTGTTTCAGGATCCGATGTAAGTTTGTTAAATGAATTGGCGTCTACATATTTACCTTTCTGTTTCATATTAAACGCGGGGTCGGTAATTCCATCGGCTACAATTTTATCACGAACCTTTACTTTTAATACCCAAAAGCTTTTCCCATCATTATCAACGGCGATGTTCAAACGCACATCTTTTAAAAAAGAAATACTGTTAAGATATTCTTTAAGTTTTTCAAAATTGGATTCCGGAATGCTCATCTGGGCATTAATACCTTCTTTGGCGATATAAATTCTTCCGAAAACTTTTAGCTCGTTTAAATTTTTATAAAATTCATCACGAAAGACCTGTGGATTTTCGATATATGCATACGTATAAAAAGAAAGAGTCAGGCGTGGCTCACTTTCTTCAAAAAGTAATTTTTTTAGTTCCTTTTGGGAAACGCGGTTGTGTAATAATGCCATAAAAACTCCTTTGCCCGGTTTTTTTTGAAACATTTACAGGATGAGTCAAACCCAATAGAGGCGGGCAAAATTCAGCTGCAAAGATAATTCAGTTAGAGGGTTTAAAAAAAACAGGTATGCGTTTTGATAAGGGAAGAATTAATTATTGCTAATAAATATTATTAACTTAAAAAACACTTTATGAAAAAGACAATTTTTTTTATCGCTTCTTTATTTTTAATGTATAACCTGCAGGCGCAGGATGTACATTTTGGAATAAAGGGAGGGTTAAATGCAGCCTCTTTAAATTATAATAACAATTCGGATATGCAAACTAAAATAGGTTTTAATGCTGGTTTTCTTGCTCATATTCATACATCAAATAAATCCTGGGCTTTTCAGCCTGAGATTTATTATTCAGACGAAGGGGCCCGGAGTAAAAGCAACAGCGATGTAAGAACTAATCTTGGATTCGTTAATATTCCGGTTTTAATTCAATATATGTTTGATAATGGGTTCAGGCTGGAAGCTGGCCCACAGGTCAATTTATTAATGAGCGCTAAAGAAAAGAATGTCAACTTAGATCAGAATAATAGCGTTGTTTCAACTAACGTTAAAAACAGTTTTAATAGCGCTGATTTTTCTATTCCATTGGGTATCGGATATGTTAGTACTTCAGGATTGGGGTTTGATGCAAGGTATAATTTTGGCATCAGTAATGTTTATAAAATTAAATCAGCTCCGGTAACTCATAGCAATGTATTTCAGTTTGATATTTTTTATCAATTTACAGGTTCAAAAAAATAATATTTTATTTATTTTTTAAAAGCAGCCAATAAATGAATTTTGAAATTTGTTGGCTGCTTTTTATTTATTTTTTAGAACAAGCAAAGAATGTAATTACATTTGAGGAATTAACATTTTTTAATGTCAAAAAATAAATACAATAAATCGCTTTTGCAGCCATTTGAAAAAATAAATTCTGTTCAAAAATTATTTATTTCCATTTTAATTGCTATTGCCGTTTATTTTTTAGTTGAAATTAAAAATATTCATGGCCTTACTCGTATCATGATAGGGTGGGATGCTTTTAGTGTATGTATGATAGTGATGGCCTGGATTACTTTTTTTATAACAAATGCAAAACAAATACGTATTGAATCCAAAGTACAGGATTCCAGCAGAATGGCTATTTTCATTATCATTCTAATCTCAACATTTGCTAGTTTTCTTACTGTTTTACTTTTAATTGTTTCAAAAAAACAGGAAAGTAGTGGTTTCTCATGGCGAACTGCCGTCGGTCTTGCCGGCATGTTGTTTTCATGGCTTTTAATTCATACAAGCTTTACACTCCGGTATGCTCACATCTATTATGGTGATCATGAAGTTAAGCCCAATACCCATGCGGGTGGCCTTGATTTTCCTGGTGATGATTTCCCCGATTATCTAGACTTTGCTTATTTTTCTTTCGTATTGGGTATGACTTTCCAGGTTTCTGATGTACAAATAACTTCTAAAAGATTTCGCAGGTTAGCGCTTTTGCATGGCCTCATTTCTTTTATTTTTGATACTACGATGATAGCTCTAACTATTAATATTATCGCAGGGTTTGGCAATTAATAAAATAAAAATCCTGGTTATTTATCGGTTTACTGTACAAAGGAATTTGCAAATCGAAATCGATTTTTAAATCTGTTTCTCTACTCATTTCCTTTTATTTTCCTTTTCCTGATAAAATGATTCTGATGGTGTGTATCATGATTTTAAAATCAAGCGCTAGGGAAATATTTTCGATATAAATAATATCGTATTTCATTCGCTCATTCATTTCTTCCACATTCTGCGCATAGCCGAATTTTACCATTCCCCAACTGGTAACGCCTGGTTTTACCTTCAGCAATAATTTGTATTCAGGATGGCTTTGGATGATCTCGTCAATATAAAACTTTCTTTCCGGGCGCGGGCCTACAAGGCTCATTTCTCCTTTTAATACATTCCATAATTGTGGTAATTCATCGAGCCGCCACCTGCGCATTACTTTACCCCAATTGGTAATTCTTTCATCATTTTCGCTACTTAATAGCGGGCCGTTTTTTTCAGCATCCATAACCATGGAACGGAATTTATAGATATTAAATAACTTGCCTTTATAACCTACTCTTTGCTGAGAATAAATTATAGGCCCCTTTGACGAAAATTTCGTTCTTATAGCAGTATATACTATTAACGGCGAAAGAATAATGATTCCAAAAACTGCTAATATATTATCAACTACTTCTTTAATATTTTGTTGCCAGCCCGCCATCAGCCCTGTATGAACTTCGATCAAAGGCGTTCCCATTACATTCGCTGTACGGACATTTCCGGCAAGGATATCTACTTTGTCTGGTAACAATTTTATATTTACTTCTGTTTCGGCAAGTATCTGTAGAATTTTTTCCAGCCCTTCTCTTTCATCGTTCGGTAACGCAATGATTACTTCATCTATTAAATTATTTTCAATAATTTGTTTGACCGATGAAAGATTACCTAAATATTTTACCCTTTCCTCTTGTTCCGGGATTATTGCCGAAAGGATTGAAATGTAACCAAGAATGCGGTAACCCGTTTTTTCAATGTTTGCATTGATTACCTGGTAAATTTCTCTTGCTTTGATTGCGTTCCCAATAATTAATGTATTGAACCAGGCTTTTTCATTTTGAATTTGGTGATGAACTTTAGCAAGAAGAAAATACCTAACCAGGTAAGTAATAAAAAATTGAAGCCCAAATAATAAAAAAAACTGCCCATAAAATGTGGTAAGGTTTTGATGTTTTTTATAGAAGAGAAAAATAAAAAATAGAATAATACTTCCTAGAAAAACACTTAAAAAAGTAGATGATAATTCAAGTAGGCGGGATTTGTAATAAAGGGCTTTGTAAGTTCCGAAGAGATAAAATAAAATAAAATAACCTAAGGGGTAAAAAAGTAAACCATAAATAAATTTTTGGCTAAAATCAAAATTTTGATAACCTAATTTTCTGTGTAACCAATAAAAAATTACCCACGATACAACTGAAGCAATATAATCGCCTAAAGCATAAAAACCAATGTGTAAGCGCTTCTGCAAAATGGAAATTTGTTTTAAATTATACTAGCTGGTTTCGGTTTATTTTTTCAAGAATTAAATGGGCAACTTCCATTGCGCGGTATCCGTCAACTTCAGTAACCACAGTAGCTTTGTTTTCATTAATAGAATTTACAAAACTTTGTAATTCCATCTTAATTGCATTATTTTCCTTTACAACAGGCGACGCGATAGCAATTGTTTTCTTCCCGTGATTGGTTTCTATATCAAAAGAAAAAACATTTTTATCATCGGGGGATTTGTATTTTATAATCTCTGTTTTTTTGTCAAGAAAATCTATTCCTATATAGGAATCTTTTTGAAACAAACGCATCTTGCGCATTTTTTTCATGCTGATTCTTGAAGAGGTAAGATTGGCTACGCAACCATTATCAAATTCAATCCTCACGTTGGCAATATCAGGCGTATCACTTAATACATTTACTCCATTTGCAAATACATTTTTTACATTACTCTTCACCAACGAAAGAATAATATCAATATCATGTATCATTAAATCAAGAATAACACTTACATCAGTTCCACGCGGATTAAATTGCGAAAGCCGGTGAACTTCAATAAATTTTGGTTCTAAATGATACTCTTTAGCTGCCAGCAGCGCAGGATTGAAGCGCTCAACATGCCCAACCTGGAATTTGATATTTGCTTCTTTTGCCAGCTTTACAATTTCTTTTGCTTCGTTCATTGTATTGGCTAATGGCTTTTCTACAAACACATGTTTACTTTTTAAAATCGCATTTTTACACAATTCAAAATGAGCCGTGGTAGGTGCAACAATATCTACCGCATCACAAGATTCAATTAATTGGCCCGGATTTTTAAATCTTTTTAATCCATATTCATTTTTAATTTCCTTAGCATTTTCATCGGCAGGGTCGTAAAATCCAACTAATTTCACACCTTCAATTTCTTTCCAGTTATTCAAATGGAATTTACCCAAGTGGCCCACACCAAACACACCAATTTTTAGCATATACTTTTTTTAAAACCCGATAAAGGTAACAACAGAAAAACAACCATTGTAAAACAAAAATCCAAAACTTTAAAAATTAAAAAGGGCAAATTAAAAATCCTTCTTATTTTCTGGTTTACTACCTTTTATAGAAATTGGACTTGATAAGAATTATTTAGTTTTTCATTTTTTTCAAATTAATTTCTTCTACCCTTTTGACAAAAATTTAATAATTTAAATTATAAATTTGTGAAGATGCAAAATATAGAACCATACGATAACTGGCAATATTTATATTTATCAGAAAATGATTTGAAGTCTCCCTTTTTTGGCCGTGAGTATAGTGAATTTGAGTTCTCAAATACAGTTTATAATTATTATATCCATCCTTTGTGGGATGAATTTGGAAGCCGCACTTTATACTTAAAAGTTTTAATGGCTGACTATGATGAACAGTATGTAATTATAGAAATGATAGGCGAATGGAATGACGCAATTGAAAATGATATTATGGCCCTGAAACGAGATGTGATAGACGATTTTATGCGCCAGGGAATCAGAAAATTTATTCTCATATCAGAAAACGTACTCAATTTTCATAGTAGCGATGATTGCTATTATGAAGAATGGCGCGATGACGTACAAGATAAAAATGGATGGATAGTTTTTTTAAATATGCCCGTACAAACGCAACACGATTTTATAAAAGCCAGATTAAATAATTATGTGGAAATGCTCAACATACCAAACTGGCGTACAATGAAGCCTGACATTTTTTTTAACCAGGTAGATAATATTTTATTGCGAAGATTAGATTCGTAATCGTCTGAAAGAAGATTTTGAACGGAAATAATTTTTGAAAAAGGCTGCCAATATCTATTAGCAGCCTTTTTTAATTACCTGGTTAAAAAAATATTTTATTTTCCAAAAGGAATTCCTAATGAAATACTCACAGTGCGGTATTTATCTTTCCCATCTTCCCCATTGTTCGTTTGGGTTGAATTGATCTTCGCCAATCCTAAACCATAATTTGCTTTTAATAATACTTTTCCCAAATCTACACCCACTCCAACATTTACACCATAATCAAATCTTTTTAGTTTTGAATACGCCTGGTCATCTGAAGTAGGATCTACACTAGTGAATTTTATATCCTGTGAACTATGAACTGTGGTTCCGCCAAGTTGCCCGTCTACTTTAGACTTTCCTGCAATTCCCATAGCGATATACGGGCCGCCATTAATAAAGAAATTGGAGGTGTTATTCTGAAAGGGTACACGTACAATTAAATTTACCGGAAGTTCAAGGTAAAGAGGGTTGAAGGTTGCTTTATAATAAGCCGAACCAGAGCCATCTTCTGTTTTTGAGCCTCTGCCTTCGAGCAATAACCCGGTTTCTAAAGCAATAGGCTCAGTAGCATTTGACCTTCCTAAAAAACCAACATTAAAGGTAGTAAGCATATTATTTTTTTGTGTAGACCCTGAAGCCGAGGTTGTAATATTCGCCAGATTGACTCCACCCTGAACATAAATTTGAGATTTAGCAACAGTGAACATTCCCACACATATTGCAACAGCTAATATTTTTTTCATTTTTATCATTTTAATTTTTAAAGAGTTATGTTTCTTTTCAGAGTTTTTTCAAAAACTCTGCCAATGATTAAATCAAAGGAAATGAAAATTATAAATATTTGCTAAAAGGAAATTTGTGTTTTGCAAAAAATCTAAATCAATTTTTTTTTAATAAATCCTGGAAAACATTTTGATTGATTTTCACCGGGTATTTTTTCTTTAATTGTGACACCCATATTTCTTCGAGGTAATTTTGGTAATCATTAATAACGAGGCCTCGTGCATCTTCAAAATTTCTTTGTTGATTGTCAGGATATACTTTTAAGATTTTTGCAAATACAGCAGTACCGTCATTTTTATTAATTACAGGAAGTGTAATTAATCCGGTTGAAAACGCAGTACGCCCTAAAACAGGAATCTGGCCAAGTTCAAACCGTCCGGAGTCGGCCTGTATTTTGGAAGGGTTTTCATTTACGATTTCTTTTAAATCCCATCCTTTTTTTAATTCATCTATGCAATTTTGAGCAACTGATTTATCAGAACAAGAAAATATGATTGCCTCTGCGCTATTATTCCATAAATACTTTTTTTTGTGTTCATTATAATATTCCCTTAATCCTGCGGTATCAGATGAAGCTTTGCCCCATACTTTTCTTTGCATTATTTCAAAAAGCATATTTCCTTCTTTAAACTCATCGATCTGTGCTTTAAAAGCTGGATTAAAGTTTTCCAGGCGGGATGCATAATTGGCGTTTGCTGATTTATTTAAAAACCGGGAATAAAGGGATTGGAATTCTTTCCCGGTATTATCACCTGAATCAAGACGTAAGTTTTTTAAATATTGTAACCAGTCACTTACTTTTACTTTTTGATTATTATTAAATGAAAACAATAGTGTCGATTGGTTAACTTTTCCACTAGAAATATTTTTATTTTTTAAAAGGAAACTATCTGTAACATTCCATAAATTTTCTTTATCAACAGGATTTACTTTTAAACCAATAACAGGAATTATTTCTTTGTCAAATTTTTCTTTTGCAATTTGAGCACGGTCACTTTTCAATACCTCTTGCTTCAAATTATACATAAATGTTTCACTATCCTTAGATTCAGGAACGGGGGCTGCAGAAATCCTTTTTATAATATGGTAGCCGAATTGTGTTTCAAAAGACGTAGATATTTCTCCATCTTTTTTAAGTGAGAAAGCGTGATTTTCAAAAACGCTATCATATTTTGCTGTCCCAAATTGAGGCATAAGCCCTCCGGCCATAAAAGTTGTCCGGTCATCGCTGAATTTCTTAGCAAGGACACTAAAATCACTACCGTGTTCTAATGCATTATATACTGAATCTGCCAGTTTTTTAGCCTGCTCTTTTATTTGTTCTGCTGCGCCTTGGGGCAATGCAAATAAAATTTGTGCAACAGTTATTTTTCCTACTGCTTTTCTTTCCCCTTCATTTTTAAAAATATATATCCCGTTTTTTGTAGAAAACGGAGTGCTTAACTGGCCTGGTTTTAAGCCATAAATAATATTTTCAAATTTATAGGGTAAATTAAATACAGTAATAAATCCCATGTCAACCTTTTGAACACTAGCAGAATTTTGCGCGTTTATTTTTGCTATTATTTCATCATCTGGTTTATTATTTTTCAACGCAGTTGTTAATTCTTTGATTTCATTAAGTTCTTTTAGGGAATCTATATTACTGCCTTTTGGCAAAAAATAATAAATAGCATGAATATCTTTTTGGCTTCTATTAAAAGCTTCATTATCCAATTTGGTAAGTTCTTTATCATCAGTGAGGTAATTATCCTGAATTTGACTGCGAAAATTTTGAAGGTCTGCTACTAAAGAAGGGAGCGTGTCAAGTTTCATATCTTTTGCCGCCTGAACTTTAAGTTTAAATTTTATATAAAGATCAAGATAGCCGCGCATCGCCTGCTTATTGGTCGCTGTGTCTCCTTTATTTTTATTATAAGCATTTAAAAATTCAGTCGCGCTTACCGGATGTGTGCCATAAGTAAAAATTGTTTGGCAGTAGGAAAAAAAAACTAAAAATGTAAACACACAAACGAGTAGGGGCTTTTTCATTCAATGCATTTTATTGGATTCCGATATATATTTTTCGGAATTATTGGGGTTACTTTTGAAAATTTATTTAGCAGCTTTGGTAGGCTGATTTTTTATTTTTACATCTAATACGTCATCCATTTGTTCCATCGTTAATTTCTTCGCTATAATTTTTTTATCCTTATCTAAAAGATACAATGTTGGTGTTTGAATGACATCATATAATTGCTTATAAGACGGCTGCTTCGATTGTTCAATGATTTTTCTTTGAGCATCCGTTTCATAAACATTTACCCAGCCATTCATTTTATTCTCAACAATGAATTTTTTCCACTGGTCAAAATCGTTTGTCTCTGTAAGAACGCCATACATTTTTACGCCCTCCTTTTTCCATTTAGCCTCATAAATGGAATCGAGCCTTGGAACCTGAACGCGGCAATGCCCGCAGGTTGGGTCCCAAAAACAAACAACGGTATAATCTGCTTTTATATTGTATAAAGATTTACTAATTCCATTTGAGTCTACCATTTCAAGATTGGCAGCCTGGTCGCCAATCAAATTAGACATGAGCATGTAAGCGCGGTCAGAAATAGTCTTTAATTGCTTTGGGTTTAACCAACTAGAAACACCTTTTGAGTGGTATTTTTCAAAGAGATGAACGAATACAGCATCCTGCCCCATGTATTTTGGGTTAATATATTCATCTGTTAGCCAGTTGAGTAAAAATTTATACATTTCCGGAGACGACCTCGCTAAAAGCAACATATAATCAGACTCTTTGATGATAGAATCAGGCACCGGCGAAATAATATTCCTGTAATAGTTTTCCAGCTTTGGTAAAAAGAACGGAGTACGGATAATACGGTCATCCATAAACGTAATTCCATCCCAATAATGACTTTTATAATATTCGTAATTTGCTAAAGAATCCTGATGAGTTACGGGATGCTGGTTTAGGACTTCTACAGGTTTCATACTTGTCAGCAATGTTGCCAACATAGACTCGGGATGATCTTTAATCAGTTTATCGCGATAATCATTTAATTCTAAATTAAGCTCCTTGTATTTATTTTCATGAGCCATGCTGTCTGTTTTTGTTTTAGAATCTTTAAAAGCTTCCAGTTCTTTTTGCAAAGATTGCCCCTTAAAAATCACATATTTCTGGTATTGCTCAAAAAGATCATTCTCTTCAGCGCCGGTTACGTTTACTTTATTGATCATATCAGTAGTATCCGGAACAGAAATGTTGATTATTTGTTTGTTTGCTATCAAAAAATCAAACAATTTAGTTTTACCAGGAAACACTACGGAATACACGCCGGGAAGTATTTTATCCTTTCCCTCAAAGATGGCGATGCCTTTTGAATTTACAGCAGCAGAATCCTGAACATTCATGTTTTTACCGTAGTAATAGGTAAGATAAGCAATGCCACTTTTATACTGAGGCACCTCCAGGGTAACTTTATAACCCTGCGCATCTGCAATGGTAAAAGCCAAAGGCAGTAACAAAAAAGAAAAAAATAATTTCATAGTTTCAGAGAATAAAAAACAAAAATATTCAATTTGAATCGTAAAAAAGGGAGCGGCAAGATAGTTAACATTTTTATTTACTTTTCCTGTGCCAGGGCCTTTGGTTCATTAAACGGATTTTATCATTATATTATTCTTGAAACCAGCTATTAATTATAAAATTTCGCGGCCTTGTTTGTATTTCAAGAATTCCACTTCATTCTTATTTCCACAATGTACATATAAGGTTTATCCAAAGTAAAAAATGACTTATTGCTTTTATGAAATATAAAATTTTTAAAAAGATCCAGATGCAAATGTATTTCCCTGTTTAAGGTCGCCCGTTTCGTAACCTTTTTTAAACCAATACATTCTTTGTGCAGAAGTTCCATGTGTAAATGAATCGGGAGTAACAGTTCCCTGGTATTCTTGTTGCAAACGGTCATCGCCAATAGCATTTGCCGCATTCAGCGCTTCCTGAATATCTTCAGGTTTAATTACATTTTTCATTTGTTGGTCATAATGAGCCCAAATACCTGCATAAAAATCTGCTTGTAATTCTAACCTGACCGAATATTTATTATATTCAGTTTGGCTTAAACTCTGTTGGAGCTGCTCCATCTTTTGCGTAACGCCCAGCAGGTCCTGCACGTGGTGGCCTACTTCATGAGCTACAACATAAGCCATTGCAAATTCGCCAGTAGCCCCAAACTGCTCTTTTAATTGTTGTGCAAAAGAAAGGTCAATATAGAGGTCCCCATCTGAAGGGCAGTAAAACGGGCCGGTTTGAGCATTTGCATTTCCGCAGGCAGAAGTGGTGGAGCCATTAAAAAGGACTAAAGTTGGGTCAGTATAAGTACGTCCCATATCACTGAATAATTTTGTCCATACATCTTCCGTATCAGCAAGCACCACTTTTACAAACTCTGCTTCTTTATCCTGAGCTGCCTTTTGCTCAGTAGTCATTTCCTGCTGTTGTTGCGGCGGTACTAGCTGTTGAAGGTCATTTAAATCTCCGCCTCCCAGCAAGAATTTAGCAAGAATAAAAATGACACCGATTACGCCTCCGCCCATTGCTAACCCACCGCCTGTTACACCGCGGCGGTCATCTACATTGGTACTTTCCCTTCTTCCCTGCCATTCCATAAATTAAAAGATTAAGTTTATTAAAGTAATTTCTCTCCTAAATATAAAAAAAATTATTTCTATCTCCTTGATTTATTTTTAAACGTTTCAATTGCATTTTTGGTAAAATCACTCAAAACAAGACGGCCACTTATTATGGCTCTTTCTTTCAAAAGCGTATCCCAGTTTTCTGTTCCATGCCAAAATATTTTTTTCATTTCGGCCATTGCTGCCGGGCTTGAATGTGCTAATGAATTGGTCAAACGGTAAATAGCTTCATCCAGGTTTTGCTCTGATTGATGCACTTCGGCAAATAACCCTTTTTGTTTTGCCCAATCAGCATTTCGCCATAAAGTAGAATCAATAGAAAGCTGGCTGAAAGCAGAAGTTCCGATCTTTCTTTCTATCGCAGGGCCCACCACGAATGGGCCCATGCCAATTGCAAGTTCACTTAATTTTACTTCTGATTCTTTTACAGCTATCGCATAATCTACGGCTGCTGCAAGGCCAACGCCGCCACCAACGCATTTTCCATGAATGCGGCCAATTATTAATTTAGTGCATTTTCGCATTGCATTAATGACATTGGCAAACCCCGAAAAGAATTCCATTCCTTCACGCTCATTTCTTATAGCCATTAATTCATCGAAGCTTGCACCCGCACAAAAAGCTCCAATACCTGCGCTTCTTAATACTACTACTTTTGAATCATGAGTTCCCGCATAATGTATTTCCTGCGCTAATGCATCTAGCATTTTTAACGGCAATGAATTACTTTTCGGATGAAAAAATTCAATAGTTGTAATTCCGTGTTCTGAATGAGATTTTACATATCCCTCTTTAATTTCGTTTATCATAAAATAATTATTGCAAGATTGAATTATAAAGATTCAAAATTAATTTCTTTTTCGCACCATTGTTAATATCGTAGCCACACCAATTACCGGTTCTTCGGTTTCATCCAAAATTTCCACATACCATTTTACAATTCCTTTGGGAATATCAATTCCTTTTACATGCGCTGTTTCTGGAGTAACTTCTTTCAACTCCTGTGAAATCTTTTCTTTACATGTTAATTTTATATAAATTTCTGTACCGGGATAAACCGGTTTTGTAAAACGCAATTCGTCTATTCCATAATTCAATAAAACAGGATTTTTTTCATAACTATCCACAAATAAACCCGCAGCGGCGCTCATAATAAAATATCCGTGCGCCACCTGCTGCTCAAACATGGTATCTGCAAAATCGGTTGTTTTAATATGTGCATAAAAATGGTCGCCGCTTAAATCGGCAAACCTGTCAATATCTTCCGAAGTAATTTTTCTTGTTTCAGTAATTAACTGGTCGCCGATTTTTAGCTCATCAAAATATTTTTTGAACAGATGAATTGTATCTGTTTTCCCCTTTGCACCAGGTTGATAAACATTCGTAATTGCAGTAAGCATTGTTGGCGAACCTTGTACTGCCACGCGTTGCATGTAATGCCTTATGCCTCGCAAACCGCCCATTTCTTCGCCGCCACCTGCGCGTCCTGGGCCGCCATGAGTAAGCATCGGCAATGGCGAACCGTGCCCGGTACTTTCCTTCGCACAATCCCCGTTAAGCACTAAAATTCTTCCATGAAAAACGCCTGCACCCAAAATGAAATTCCTTGAAAATTGTTCGTTTACTGTAACTACCGAACTACACAAACTTCCCTTTCCCATTTTAGCAAGTGCAATTGCTTCATCCATATTTTTATAAGGCATAATGGTGCTTACCGGGCCAAACGCTTCAATATTATGTGCTTCATGGCTTGTAAAAGGATGTTCATTTTTTAAAAGCAGCGGACTCATAAACGCCCCTTTTT
>Ga0134126_10002784_pt1 | contig 21963 bp, 11 predicted proteins | sample KB31752_FD_96881 | JGI IMG/M metagenome (GOLD analysis project Ga0134126, IMG submission 96881) | Terrestrial soil microbial communities with excess Nitrogen fertilizer from Kellogg Biological Station, Michigan, USA - KB3-175-2 | ecosystem: Environmental > Terrestrial > Soil > Unclassified ... | reverse complement strand
GGCTCCAGCTCGAGCAGCCGGAGCAGGTCGGCGAGCTGGAGATTCATTGCTTGCGCACTAATCGGGAACGCCCAATCTCTGGTGCATTATTGGACTGGTGGTGGTGTATTGGAGGAACTGCCGCTTCTGCGGATAGAGGTGGTGCTGGATGCCGAAGGCGGCGAGCGCCGCCTCGTGAAAGCCCGACAGGATGAGCTTTTTCTTGCCGGGATAGGTGTTGATGTCACCCACCGCGAAGACTCCCGGCAGGCTCGTCTGGAACCTCTCGGTGTCGACCTTCAGGGCCTTCTTCTCGAGCTCGAGCCCCCATTCGGCGATGGGCCCGAGCTTGGGATGCAGGCCGAAGAAGACCAGCAGGTGGTCCGCCTCGAGCGCGTGCAGCGTGCCGTCCGGCGCCTTGATGTTGACACCCCCCAGCGTCCCGTCCGTCGTGATCAGCGAATGCGGCAGCGCCTCGAACAGGCGCATGCGGCCGGCCGCGACCAGCTCCTTCATCCGGGCCACCGAGGCCGGAGCCGCGCGAAACTCCGGCCGCCGGTGCACGAGGGTCATGCTTCGCGCCCGCGGCGCCAGCTCTAGCGTCCAGTCGAGGGCCGAATCGCCGCCGCCGAAGATGACGAGCCGCTTGCCCTCGAGTGCGCCGACGTCCTTCACACGGTACAGAAGGCTCCTGCCCTCGAAAGGCTCGGTGCCTTCGATGCCGATCTTCCGGGCCTGGAACGACCCGACTCCCCCCGCGATCACCACGGCGCCGGCATCGAAGCGGGTGCCCGCGGCCGTTTCGATGGAGAACCGTCCGTCCTCGCGGCGCGCGAAACGTACGACCTCCTGGCCGAGGTGAAGCTGCGGCTTGAACGGCTTGATCTGCTCCATCAGCCGATCGACCAGCTCCTGCGCGCCGCAGACCGGCAGCGCCGGAATGTCATAGATGGGCTTGTCCGGGTAGAGCTCCGTGCACTGGCCGCCGGGAGCGGCGAGCGAGTCGACCACGTGGGCACCGATGCCGAGCAGTCCGAGCTCGAACACCTGGAAAAGACCGCAGGGACCCGCCCCGACGATGACCACTTCCGTTGCGATCGGCTCGCCAGAGGATGTCGAGGGAATTAGGCTCAATTCAGCCCCTTTCGGGTATGCTCTTTGGAGTAGCGACGGCTTGCGCTCGCGGCAGCCGGCATTCTAGAACGGTCTGAAGCGCTTGGGGGGCACCTACGGTGACAGCGCAGCCATGCCGGTCTCGGCCCCCGAGGTCCGGGAGGTGCCGGGGGTCTCGAGCGGGTGACTACGCCCGGCCGGCGTTCGCATCGGTCGGGGTGTGGAAATACTCGCTTTCCGAGGCCAGCTGGTCGATCAGCCGCCGCAGCTCCGCCATGCGGCCCTCCGCGGTGCTGATCGGCATGCAGTCCTGGCAGCGCGGATCGCCGCAGGGTTGGCGCGAATACAGCCAGTATTGCAGGGCGCCCGCCAGCAGCCCGTCGGCGATGTCCCAGAGATCGGCGTCCCGGTCCTTGTCGGCCAGCCGGTTGCCCAGGTCGACGGCCTTGGTGAAGGCAGAGTCGAATGTGTCAGCGATCTCGGTCATGCGCCCTGCTCTCCAGCATCCGGCTAGTATAAGGCAATCCCCGCGTCCGTTTAGACGTCAGAACAGGGCCTTTCGGCCCATCTGCGATGCCCGCCACGGACCCGCGCCTCATTTGTGCGCAGACTCAGGGTTTAAGCTCGGGGGCAGCCTTGGCCGACCCCCGCCAACAGCTCCTGCTTATGTCGTATGAGTGAGGCAGAGCACAACGTGCGGCGGCGACTGCGACCGCGATTCGGCATCGGTACCCGCCTGACCCTGGGTCTCGCGGCCGTGGCGGCGGTGGTCGTGGTCGCCCACGTGCTGGCGACGCGCACCACTCGCGCCGCCGTGGAAGCCGTCCACAGCATGCGGACCCGGCATGAGCCGCTCACGCACCGCGCCAGCCTCATCCTCGAGCAGTTGAGCGCCTACGACGGCGTGGTCGGCGATGATCTGGAATCCGACAGCCCCGGCAATCTACAGACGCTCACCACCGCGGGCAATGCGCTCCAGCAAGCCGTCGAGCGTTACTTCGACGGGACACCCCGGCCGAGCCTGACCCCCGTCACCCGCTCGCTGCGCGCGCAGCTCCTGGCCCACATCCAGGACGGGCGTCAGCTCGCGCTCGACTCCACGGAGCGGGCCCAATGGCGCGAGCAACGCTGGGAGGCCCTCAACCGCGTGTATCAGCTCGTCGCGACCGCCGGTGGCACCGGGCTCACCATCCATGGCGAGGTCATCACGAGACCTTCGCTCTCCGCGCTGGCAACCGCAATCGATGCGGTTCGTTACAGCTACGGCCCGCCCAGTGTCATCGCCCGGCGCGAGCGCATATTCGAGACTACGCTCCGCGCCCATGCCACGGAGCTCTCCCGCTCGCCGGGCGAAGCCTGGATGGGAGTCGTGCAGTCGGATTTCCAGCGCGCGGTCCGCCTGCGGCGAGACCTGGAGCGCCTCGACACCCGCGATCTGGCGGCCCGACGGGCCCTCCTGCAGCAGAGCGGCGTGCTGATGAAGGAAGTCCAGGATGAGCTGCAGGCACCCTCGCATCAAGGACTGCTGGATGCCGCGCGCTACGCCGCCATTTCGGCCGAGGCCGCCGAGCACACGGTCACCGCTTCCGGCGTGACTGTGCTGGTGGTCATGGGAATCGTCTCGGCACTGCTCATCATCAGCATCAGCCTGCCCGTGCGGCGATTGACGGCCGCGACGCGCCTCCTGGCCAGCGGAGACCGCACTGTGCGGGCGCCGCGCGGCGGCTCCGCGGAGATCGACGAGTTGGCCGGGTCTTTCAACACGATGGCCGATCGCATCTCGCAGGCGGAGGCCGACCTGCGGGCTCAGCAGGCGGAGCTCGAGCGCCACGTCGCGGAGCGCACGCAACAGCTGCACCACCTCGCCCACCACGACCCGCTGACGCAACTGCCCAACCGCCGTCAGCTCGCGGGGCGCCTCGCCGGAGCGCTGGCGCGCGCCCGGCAGACCGGGCGGCGCGTGGCCCTCCTCTTCGTCGACATGGACAACTTCAAGTCCCTGAACGATACCCTGGGACACAATTACGGCGACAAGGTGTTGCAGGGCATCGCGCAGCGGCTGCAGGCCGCGGCCGGCCCCAACAGTCTGGTTGCGCGGCTCGGCGGCGACGAGTTCACCCTCCTCATCGAGGAGCTGCGCACGGTCGAGGAAGTCGAGCAGCGGGCCGGCGCCCTGGTCGCGACCCTGCAGCAGCCGCTCACCATCGAGGGCCGCTCGCTGGCGACGACCGCCAGCGTAGGCGCGAGCCTCTTTCCCGATCACGCCGACGACCCGGAGGGCCTGTTGCGCGCTGCCGACGTGGCGCTGTTTCGCGCCAAGGAGCTCGGCCGCAATCGCTACGCGCTCTATCGCGCGGCGCTCTATGACGCGGCCGCGCAGCGCTTCCGTCTGGAGCAGGCGCTGCGCCAGGCGGTCGAGGCCGGCGAGCTGCTGCTCATGTTCCAGCCGGAAGTGGCGCTCGGAAGCTGCGAAGTCACCGCGCTCGAGGCATTGCTGCGCTGGCGCAAGCCCGGCGGCCGCATCGCCACCGCCACGGAATTCATTCATATCGCCGAGAAGAGCGGCCTCATCCACGAGCTGACCGGCTGGGTCCTGCGCTCGGCCACTTCCACCGTCGCGGCCTGGCGCGCCTCCGGCTGGAGCGATGCGCGGGTCGCCATCAACGTGTCACCGCCGCAGTTCTTCGAGAGCGATTTCGTGCGCCAGATCGCCGACGCGCTGGAGAGCGCCGGACTGCCCGCGAGCGCCCTGGAGCTCGAGCTCACCGAGACCGTGCTGCAGACCGGCAGCGCGACCATCGAAGCGCTGCGCCGCCTGCGCGAGCTCGGGATCTCCATCGCCCTCGATGACTTCGGCATCGGCTACTCCTCCCTGACCTCGCTCGAGCAGCTCCCGATCAACCGCGTCAAGCTCGACCGCATGCTGGTCGAAGGCGTGGATTCCAATCCGCGCTCGGCCGCCATCGTGCGCTCGATCGTGACCCTCTGCCACGGCCTCGGCCTGCAGGTGGTCGCCGAGGGCGTCGAGCGCCCGACCCAGCTACAGTTCCTGGCGCACTGTGGCGGCCCCATGGCTGTCCAAGGCTACCTGCTCGCCAAGCCCGTCGAAGCCGCGGCCGCCGCCGAGGAGGCCCAAGCCGCCACCGCCCGGGCCCGCGCCCACCTCGCCGCCGTCCCCGCCCCGCCTCTCACCCTGGTGAGCCGCAAACGCGCGAAGCCCGTCTAACACGTACGCCCTGAGGCGACAAACGCATCCCTGGCGCGCACCCCCACATCCGGCTGATCGGTGAAGAACCCATCCACGCCCGCAGCCAGAAAGGCCCGCAGCTCCCTTTCCAAGTCCATCCCCGCCGGCAAGAACGCCGCCTCCGCCCGAAATGTCCAGGGATGGAGCCTCAAGCCCACCGCATGAGCATCCGCCACCAAAGAAGTCGGCCGCGTCAACCTCCCCTGCCCGTCCCGGGGAATGATCAGCGACTTCGCCGGCCCGATGCACGTCGCATACGCGGCGATCTGCTCCAATCCACTCGGAGTCAGCAGATCGGCATAAGTACTTGCGTCCCCGCCCGCGAGCAGGTCGTACGGCGTCCCCACCGCCTCGATGAGTTGCACCAGCGGCAGGTCCGTGAGCCCATGCAACACCTGCAGATTTCCCGTCTCGAACGACTGCAGATACGCGGCCCCGCCGGCGCCGCGATAGCCATAGCGCTCGAGCATGGCCACCAATGGCTCCTCCATCGCCAGCCCGAGCCCCGCGAAGTAGCTCGGATGCTTCGTCTCCGGGTATACGCCGATGGGCCGGGGCGGCGGCAATCCCGCCTGCCGCGCCCGCACGCCCCGCTTCTCCTCCACCCCGCGCACCAGCGCCAGGATCTCCTCCAAAGTTGGAATCTCGAGCGTCCCGTCGAGCCGGGTGTTGGCCGGCCGTTGCTCCGGAATCCGCTCGCGGGCCCGGAGCGACTTCAGCTCCTCGAGCAGGAAGTCCTCCGTGAACCAACCGGTGATGCTCGCGCCGTCGATGACTTTGGTCGTGCGCCGATCGGCGAATTGCCGCCGCGCGGCGACATCCGTCGTGCCGCCGATCTCGTTCTCGTGCCGGGCGACCAGCACGCCGTCGCGCGTCATGACGAGGTCGGGCTCGATGTAATCGGCGCCCTGCTCGATGGCGATGAAATAGGAGGCCAGAGTATGCTCCGGCGCATAGCCGCTTGCGCCCCGGTGAGCTATGACAACGGGCCTCGCGGGACCAGCGCATTCAGGAATGGGAATTGCTAAACTCGCCAAGTGCTGCTCACCGATCACGACATCTATCTCTTTCGCGAAGGCACGCACGTCCGCGCCTACGAGAAGCTCGGGGCCCATTCACTGCCGCGCCGCCCCGATCGCGAGCAGGGCACTCATTTCGCCGTCTGGGCGCCGAATGCCGCCGCCGTGTCGGTGGTGGGCGATTTCAACGGTTGGAATCCGACGACCCATCCGCTGACGGCCCGCGCCGACTCCTCCGGGATCTGGGAAGCCTTCATCCCCGGAGTCGGCACCGGCACGCTCTACAAGTATCACATAGTCTCCCGACAGGCGGGTTACACGGTCGACAAGGCCGACCCGTTCGCCTTCTACTGCGAGACGCCGCCGCGCACCGCCTCCGTGGTGTGGGACCTCTCGTACGAGTGGGGCGATGAGCAGTGGATGGGCACCCGCGGCCGCGCCAATGCCCTCGACGCACCCTGGTCCGTCTACGAGCTGCATCTCGGATCCTGGCGGCGCGTTTCCGGGGAGCACAACCGCTGGCTGACCTATCGGGAGCTCGCACACGCCGTGGGCGACTACGTGACGGAAATGGGTTTCACCCACGTCGAGCTGCTGCCCGTCATGGAGCATCCGTTCTACGGGTCGTGGGGTTATCAGGTCACGGGTTACTTCGCCCCGAGCGCCCGCTTTGGGACGCCGCAGGACTTCATGTACCTCGTCGATCACCTGCACCGCCGGGGCATCGGGGTGATCCTCGACTGGGTGCCGTCGCACTTTCCGAGCGACGAGCACGGGCTCGCGTTCTTCGACGGCACTCATCTCTACGAGCACGCCGATCCGCGCCAGGGCTTCCACCCGGAGTGGAACAGCTCGATCTTCAATTATGGCCGCGCCGAGGTGCGCAACTTCCTCGCGAGCAACGCGCTCTTCTGGCTCGACACCTACCACATCGATGCGCTGCGCGTGGACGCGGTCGCCTCGATGCTCTACCTCGACTACGGCCGGCGCGCGGGCGAGTGGATTCCGAACCGCTTCGGCGGCAACGAGAATCTCGAGGCGGTGGAGTTCCTCAAGCAGTTGAACCTGGCCGTCTACCGCGATCATCACGACACGCAGACGATCGCCGAGGAGTCGACCGCGTGGCCCATGGTCTCGCGGCCGACCTATCTCGGCGGCCTCGGCTTCGGCCTGAAGTGGAACATGGGATGGATGCACGACACCCTCAAGTATCTGCAGACCGATCCGGTGTTCCGCAAGTTTCAGCAAAACCAGCTCACCTTCAGCATCTGGTACGCCTTCAGCGAGAACTTCGTGCTGCCGCTCTCCCACGACGAGGTGGTGCACGGCAAGGGCTCGCTCATCGGCAAGATGCCGGGCGACGAGTGGCAGCAGTTCGCCTCGCTCCGGCTCCTCTTCGCCTACATGTGGACCCACCCCGGCAAGAAGCTCCTCTTCATGGGCGGGGAGCTCGGACAGAAGCGCGAGTGGCAGCACGATGAGAGCCTGGAGTGGCACGTGCTGCACTATCCGCTCCACGAAGGCGTGCGCCGCTGGGTGCGCGATCTCAACCGCGTCTACCGCCAGACTCCGGCGCTCTACGAGCGCGACTTCACGCCGGACGGCTTCCAATGGATCGACTGCAACAACGCCGATGAGAGCATCATCGTCTATCTGCGCAAGGACAAGGCGGGGAATGCGGCTCTGGTCGCCTGCAACTTCACGCCCGTGCCGCGCGACAACTACCGCGTGGGCGTACCCCGCGGCGGCTGGTGGCGTGAGCGCCTGAACAGCGACGCGACGGATTACGGCGGCAGCGGCATCGGCAACTTCGGTGCCGTGGAGGCCTCACCGCTCCCCTCCCATGGCATGACTCATTCCGTTGCGTTGCGGCTGCCGCCCCTTGGGGCCGTCGTCCTCACCCCAGACTGACATCGCGCGCCGGGAGCCTGATGACCAAAGCGCGCGTCGTCATCGAAGGCCTGACTCCGCAGGTGGACTGCGGCCGATTCCCTGCGCGTCGTGTGTTGGGTGACACGGTCGTGGTGGAGGCGGACGTGTTCGCCGACGGACACGATGCCGTCGCTGCATCGCTGTTGTACCGCCACGAAAGCGAGGCGCAGTGGCATGGAATGCCGATGAGCTTCCTCGGCAACGATCGCTGGCAGGGACAGTTCACCGTTCAGACGCTCGGCCGGTATCTCTTCACCGTCGAGGGCCGGGTCGACCATCTCGAGAGCTGGCGGCGCGGACTCGCGAAGAAGCACGAGGCCGGGCAGGACATCGAGATCGAACTGCAACAGGGCGCGGCGCTCGCGCTGGCGCATGCGAGCCGCATGGCGGAGCCCGACGCGAGCCGCCTGCGCGAGTGGGCCCAGGCACTTGTGAGCCCCACGCGCAATCGCGAGGAGCGGGCGTTGCTCGCGCAGAGCGATGCGCTGCACGAGCTCGCCCGGCGCAGCCCGGATCCGCAGCTCATCCTGCGGCACGAGCCGCCGCTCGCCATCGAGGTAGAACGGCGGCGCGCGCGCTTCTCCAGCTGGTACGAGACGTTTCCGCGTTCCGCTGCGACCCGGGCCGGCGAGCACGGTACCTTCGCGGACCTCGAGGCGCTGCTGCCCTACGTCGCCGCGATGGGTTTCGACGTGCTGTACCTGCCGCCGATCCATCCGATCGGCGAGATCGAGCGCAAAGGCCCCAACAACCGCGTCGGCGCCTCCTCCAGCGACCCGGGCAGCCCATGGGCGATCGGCAGTCGTGAGGGCGGACACAAGTCCGTGCATCCGCGCCTCGGCACTCTCGAAGACTTCCGCCGACTGCTCGCCGGCGCCGGCGCTCTGGGCCTGGAGGTCGCGTTGGATATCGCCTTCCAGTGCGCGCCCGATCACCCGTACGTCCGGGAGCATCCGCAGTGGTTCCTGAAGCGCCCCGACGGCTCGGTGCAGTATGCCGAGAACCCGCCGAAGAAGTACCAGGACATCTATCCTTTCTGGTTCGAGTGCGACGACTGGCAGGCGCTCTGGGCGGAGCTGAAGAGCGTGTTCGAGTTCTGGATCGCCCAGGGCGTGCGCATTTTCCGCGTGGATAACCCGCACACCAAGCCGTTCGCGTTCTGGGAGTGGGTGATCGGCGAGATCCGCGGCGCGCATCCGGAGGTGATTTTCCTCTCCGAGGCGTTCACGCGGCCGAAGGTGATGTACCGGCTCGCCAAGCTCGGCTTCACCCAATCGTACAACTACTTCCCCTGGCGCAACAGCAAGCGCGAGCTCATCGCCTACTTCACCGAGCTCACCTCCCGCCCCGTGTGCGAGTTCTTCCGCCCGAGCCTCTGGCCCAATACGCCGGACATCCTGACGGAATATCTGCAGTTCGGTGGCCGGCCGGCGTTCGTGACGCGACTCATCCTCGCGGCGACGCTGGGCGCGAGCTACGGCATCTACGGGCCGGCGTTCGAGCTCACCCAGGACCGCCCGCGCGAGAGCGGCTCGGAGGAGTACCTGGATTCGGAGAAATACCAGGTGCGCTCGTGGAACCGCGACGATCCGGCGAGCCTCCGGGACCTGGTGACGCGGCTCAACCGCATCCGCCGCGAGAATCCGGCGCTGCAGAGCGACACGGGTCTGCAGTTCCACCGCGTGGACAACGAGGCCCTGATCGTCTACAGCAAGACGTGCGATGAGGACTCCGTGCTCGTCGTCGCCAACGTCGACCCCCATCACGCGCAGACGGGCTGGGTACAGCTCGACCTCGGCGCGCTCGGGCTGGCCGCGGATGCGCCCTATCAGGTGGACGACCTCCTCTCCGGCGCGCGCTTTCTCTGGCGCGGCGCCCGCAACTACGTGGCCCTCGATCCCGCGGGTACCGCGGCGCACATCTTCAGGATCCGCCGCAAGGTCCGCACCGAGCGCGACTTCGATTATTTTCTCTGATGCCGGCACTTAAATGAACTCACCGGCCGAGCCGCCGCCCTTCACCGGCGATCCTCTCTGGTACAAAGACGCGGTCATTTACGAGCTGCACGTCCGCGCGTTCTTCGACAGCAACGAGGACGGCATCGGCGACTTCGCCGGGATCACGCGCAAGCTCGACTACATCCAGGAGCTCGGCGTCAACACCATCTGGCTCCTGCCCTTCTATCCGTCGCCGGGCCGTGACGACGGCTACGACATCGCCGACTACCACAACATCCATCCGCAGTACGGCACGCGCCGCGAGTTCCGCAATTTCGTGCGCGAAGCACACCGCCGGGGCTTGCGCGTCATCACCGAGCTGGTGATCAATCACACCTCCGACGCCCATCCCTGGTTCCAGGCCGCGCGGCGTGCGCCGGCCGGCTCGGCCAAGCGCAACTTCTACGTTTGGAGCGATACGCCCGATCGCTACGCGGGCACGCGCATCATCTTCCGTGACACGGAGAGCTCCAACTGGAGCTGGGACCCGCTCGCCAAGGCCTACTACTGGCACCGGTTCTTCAGCCATCAGCCCGATCTCAATTTCGACAATCCGCACGTCGTTCGCGCCGTGATCCGCATCATGGAGTTCTGGCTGGCGCACGGCGTCGATGGATTCAGGCTGGACGCCATCCCCTACCTGGTCGAGCGCGAGGGCACCAACAACGAGAATCTGCGCGAGACGCACGCCATCATCAAGAGCATCCGCAGCGTGATCGCCGCCAGGCATCCGGACCGGATGCTGCTCGCCGAGGCCAATCAGTGGCCCGAGGATGTGCGCGATTACTTCGGGGACGGCGACGAGTGCCACATGGCGTATCACTTCCCGCTCATGCCGCGCATGTACATGGCCATCGCGCAGGAGGATCGCCACCCGATCGTCGAGATCATGGACCAGACGCCCGAGATCCCCGACACCTGTCAGTGGGCGGTCTTCCTGCGCAATCACGACGAGCTGACGCTCGAGATGGTGACCAGCCGCGAGCGCGACTACATGTATCAGGCCTACGCGGCGGATACCCGCGCGCGGTTGAACCTCGGCATCCGGCGGCGCCTGGCGCCCCTCATGGAGAACGATCCCGAGCGCATCAAGCTCATGAACAGCCTGCTGCTCTCCATGCCCGGCTCGCCGATCATCTACTACGGCGATGAGATCGGCATGGGCGACAACTTCTATCTCGGCGACCGCAATGGCGTGCGCACGCCGATGCAGTGGAGCCCGGACCGCAATGCGGGATTCTCGCGCGCGGATCCGCAGCAGCTTTACCTGCCGCCCATCATGGACCCGATCTATGGCTACGAGGCCGTGAATGTCGAGGCGCAGACCCGTGACCGCTCCTCGCTCCTCAACTGGATGCGGCGCATGCTCGCGGTGCGCAAGACCTCCCAGGCCTTCGGCCGCGGCACCCTGCGCTTCATCCGCCCCGGCAACCGTAAGGTGCTGGTGTACCTGCGACAGTACGCCGAGGACACCATCCTCTGCGTGGTGAATCTGTCGCGCTCGGCGCAGCCCGTGGAGATCGACCTGGCCGAGCACAAGGGCACCATTCCCATCGAGCTCCTCGGCCGCACTCCCTTCCCGCCGGTCGGTGAGCTGCCCTACCTGCTGACGCTGCCCGCCTACGGCTTCTACTGGTTCCGCCTGAGCCGCGAGGCCGCTCCGCCCCCCTGGCACGACGAGCGGCTGCAGCGCGAGGACCTGCCGGTGCTGGTGCTGGTGGAGGGTTGGAACAGCTTCTTCCCGGAAAAGGTCGCCGCCTGGCGCGCGGGGCTCGCGCGGCGGCTGCGTGCGCAGCTCGAAGAGCGCATCGTGCCGCAATACCTTGCGGCGCAGCGCTGGTTCGCGGGCAAGGGAGCCGCGATCGGCAGCGTGCGCCTCCTGGATCACGCCGAGCGTCAGGATCCCCTGCCGCGTTGGTTCGCGGGCATCTACAGCGTGGAGAGCCAGGGCGTGAGCGATCATTACTTCGTGCCGCTCGCCATCGCCTTCGAGGATACCGAGGAAGCGCGCTGGCGCAGACTCCAGCCGGCGGCGCTCGCCCGAGTGCGCCAGCAGGCCACCGTCGGCGTCCTCGCCGATGCCTGCGCCGACGACGGATTCGCACACGCGATCGTCGATGCGATCGGCGCCTCGGCGGAGCTTCCGACCCAGGAGGGCCGCGTCCGCTTCAAACCCACCGCGCTCTATGCGGAGCTGCGCGGCGATGCGGCCGCGGAGCTGCCGGTCAGTCCGACGGGCGCCCAGACCAGCAACACGACGCTTCGGGTTGGTGACGGGCTCTTTCTCAAGGTCTACCGCAGGCTGCAGGCCGGCCTGAACCCGGAGCTCGAGATCGGCCGCTACCTCACCGAGGTTGCCCACTTCCCCAACATCGTGCCGGTCGCCGGGGCGGTGGAATACACCGATCGGCAGTCCACCGCCTACACGATGGCGCTGCTGCAGGCGTTCGTTCCCAACCAGGGCGATGCATGGACCTACACCGTCGATTACCTCACGCGCTTCCTGGAGGACCGCCGCAGCGGCGTTCCGATGCTGGATGACGCGCACGGCCTTTATCTCTCGCTGGTGAAGACGCTCGGCATACGCACCGGGGAGTTGCATCGCGCCCTCGCCCGGCCGACCGACGATCCCGCCTTCGCCCCGGAACCGATTGCCGCCGAGGACGTGGCGCAATGGAGCGCGGCCACCCGCGCCGCGGCGCAGACCACCCTGACGCTGGTGGCATCCCGGCTGGCGGATCTTCCGCCCGCGGTGGCGGGCGATGCCCACGCGCTGCTCGCCCGGCGCGACACCTTGTTGCAGCGCATCGAGGATTGCAACGCCGCCGCGCCGCGCGGTCTCAAGATACGCCGCCACGGCGATTACCATTTGGCCCAGGTGCTCCTCAAGCGCAACGATTTCATCATCGTGGATTTCGAGGGCGAGCCCGGACGCCCGCTGGCGGAGCGCCGCCGCAAGCATTCACCGCTGACCGACGTGGCCGGCATGTTGCGCTCCTTCGCGTATGCGCGGTACGCCGCCCTGCAGCGGTGCGCGGTGCAAGGCGGTGACGACTGCGCGCGCTGGGAGCCGCAGCTGCAGGCCTGGGAGCAGGAGGCACGTCGTACCTTCCTCGCCTGTTACGACGAGGTCGCGGCCACCACGGGCCTCTACGAGTCGCTGCAGCAGGCGCAGCCCCTCCTCGGCCTGTTCGAGATCGACAAAGCCCTCTACGAGCTGCGCTACGAGCTCGGGAACCGTCCGGACTGGATCCGCATTCCCCTCCATAGCCTCCTCGGGCTCGCCGGGTGAGGACCTCGGAGTGCCATGGACCCAACGTCGACCCGCCGGCGCAACGCCGCCGGTCCCGGAGCGGACCCAAAATCCGGGCAAGCGCAACGGCTCGGAGCCGTCTGGCCCGGCTACCCCTACCCGCGCGGGGCCACCTGGGATGGGGAGGGTGTCAATTTCGCGCTTTTCTCGGCCAACGCCGACAAGGTGGAGCTCTGCCTGTTCGACCCGAGCGGCCGGCGCGAGGTGCAGCGAATCGATCTGCGCGAGCGCACGGACGAGGTCTGGCACTGTTACCTTCCCGAGGCGCGGCCGGGTCTTCTCTACGGCTATCGGGTGCACGGCCCTTACCGCCCTGAGCAGGGACAGCGCTTCAATCCCAACAAGCTGCTGATCGAGCCCTACGCCAAACGGCTCGAAGGCGCGCTTCTCTGGAGCGATGCGCATTTCGGCTATCGGCTGGGCCATCCGAAGGCCGATCTCTCCTTCGACAAGCGCGACAGCGCCGCCGGCACGCCAAAGTGCCGGGTGGTCGATCCCGCCTTCACCTGGGGCGACGATCGGCCGCCGCGGATTCCGTGGCACGACACGGTGATCTACGAGGCGCACGTGCGCGGCCTGACCATGCGCCACGCCGAGGTGCCGCCGCCGCTGCGAGGTACCTACGCGGGACTGGCGACGGCGCCGATGATCGAGCACTTCCAGCGGCTCGGCATCACGACCCTCGAGCTGATGCCGGTACATGCCTTCGTCGACGACCGGACGCTCCTGGAGAAGGGGCTGCGCAACTATTGGGGCTACAACACCATCGGCTTCCTCGCGCCGGAGCGGCGCTACTCGGCCAGCGGTCAGACCACCGAATTCAAGACGATGGTGAAGACCCTGCATTCGGCCGGCATCGAGGTCATCCTCGATGTCGTCTACAACCACACGGCCGAAGGCAACCAGCTCGGGCCGACGCTCTCGCTGCGCGGCATCGACAACGCCGCGTACTATCGGCTGAGCCCCGAGAGCCCGCGCTACTACATGGATTTCACCGGCACGGGCAACACCCTGAACCTGCAGCACCCGCGCGTGCTGCAGCTCATCATGGACAGTCTGCGCTACTGGGTGCAGGAGATGCACGTCGACGGGTTCCGCTTCGACCTCGCCTCCGCGCTGGCGCGCGAGCTCTACGAGGTCGACCGGCTGGGCTCCTTCTTCGACACCATCGGCCAGGACCCGGTGCTCTCGCAGGTGAAGCTCATCGCCGAGCCCTGGGACATCGGCAGCGGCGGCTATCAGGTCGGCAACTTTCCCCCCGGCTGGAACGAATGGAACGACAAGTACCGCGACAGCATGCGCGCCTACTGGAAAGGCGACGAGGGCCTGATGGGCGAGTTCGCGCGCCGCTTCACCGGCTCCTCCGATCTCTACGAGGCGAGCGGCCGGAAGCCGCACGCCAGCATCAACTTCATCACGGCCCACGACGGCTTCACCCTCGAGGATCTGGTGAGCTACAACGAGAAGCACAACGAGGCGAACGGCGAGGACAACCGTGACGGCACGAGCAACAACCAGTCCTGGAACTGCGGCGCCGAGGGGCCGACCGGGGACGGCGCGATCCGGGCGCTGCGGGCCCGGCAGAAGCGCAACCTGATGGCGGCCCTGCTGCTCTCGCAGGGTGCGCCGATGGTGCTCGGGGGCGATGAGCTCGGCCGCACCCAGCGCGGCAACAACAATGCGTACTGTCAGGACAACGAGCTGTCCTGGCTCGATTGGGAGCTCGATGCCGACGGCCAGGCATTCCTCGAGTTCACGTGCCATCTGATCGCGCTGCGCCGGCATCATCCGGTATTCAGCCGCCGGCGCTTCCTCCAGGGCGATACGGTCGCCGCCGACGGCCTGCGGGAGATCATCTGGCTGAATCCCGAAGGCCGCGAGATGACCGACGCGGATTGGGGCCTGCCATTCGCCCGCTGCGTCGGCCTTTATCTCGCCGGCGCCGCCATCGAGCGGCGCGACCGGCGCGGACGGCTGGTGACCGACAACAACTTCGTGCTGCTCTGCAACGCGCATCATGAGCCGATCCCGTTCCAGCTCACCGAGCCGCTCGCCGGCAAAGTCTGGTGGACCGTGCTCGACACCGCTGCCCCCGTACCGTTCCAGCAGGAGCGGCTCGAGCCCGGGAGCCGCTATCCGCTGCAGGGGCGCTCGCTCGCGCTCCTGCGCGAGACCGCGTACCGATGACGGCGCGGCGGCACGAGATGCCCTTCGGGGCGCAGGTGCTGCCGGACGGGCAGGTCCGGTTCCGCCTGTGGGCGCCCGCGGCCGGGCGGGTGGAGCTCGTGTTGGAATCGACGCAGGCATCCGCGCTGGCGCTCGAGAAGAGCGGCGGCGGCTGGTTCGAGCGCGTCACCCGCGATGCTCGAGCCGGCAGCCGCTACCGCTTTCGAATCGACGGCGAGGCGCTGGTGCCCGATCCGGCATCGCGGCGTAACCCGCAAGGCGTTCATGGTCCGAGCGAGGTGGTGGACCCGGAAGCCTTCGAATGGACGGACGCGGACTGGCGCGCCCCGTCCTGGCGGGAATCGGTCGTTTACGAGTTGCATGTCGGCACATTCACGCCGGAAGGCAGCTTCGCGGGCGTCAGCCGCAAGCTCGAGCATCTGCGGCGGCTCGGCGTGACGGCCATCGAGATCATGCCGGTGGCCGAATTTCCGGGCTCGCGAAGCTGGGGATATGACGGTGTATTGCCGTATGCGCCGGCCTCGGCGTACGGCTCCCCCGAGGATCTCAAGTCGTTGGTATGCGCGGCGCATGCGCACGGCATCGCGGTGATGCTCGACGTCGTCTACAACCACTTCGGGCCGGAGGGCAACTTCCTCCACCTCTACGCGCCGCAATTCTTCACCGACCGGCATGCGACCCCCTGGGGTGCCGCGATCGACTTCGAGGCGTCCGGCAGGCGCGCCGTGCGCGATTTCTTCCTGCACAACGCGCTCTACTGGCTCGAGGAGTATCACCTCGACGGGCTCAGGCTGGATGCGGTGCACGCGATCATCGACACCAGCGAGCCGCATATCCTCACCGAGATCGCGCATGCGGTGCGCTCGGGACCGGGCCGGGAGCGGCCGGTGTATCTGGTGCTCGAAAATCTCGCCAACGAGGCGCGCCGGCTCGGCTCCCCTGGCGCTGCCAACGCTTTCGATGCGCAGTGGAACGACGACAGTCATCACTGCCTGCACGTTCTGGTCACCGGCGAGTCGGACGGCTATTACGAGGATTATCGGGATCGCCCGCACCGCCTCCTCTGCCGCTCGCTCGCGGAGGGTTTCGCCTACCAGGGCGAAAGCTCCCGCCACCTCGGCCGGCCGCGCGGCGAGCTCAGCGCGCTCCTGCCGCCCTCGGCATTCGTCAACTTCCTGCAGAATCACGACCAGGTGGGCAACCGCGTCCGCGGCGAGCGGCTGTCGCAGCTCGCGCCGGCGCAAGCGCTGCGCGCCGCCGCGGCGGTGCTGCTGCTCGCCCCTTCGCCGCCGATGCTCTTCATGGGCGAGGAGTGGGCCGCGCCCGAGCCCTTCCCCTACTTCTGCGACTTCGAGCCCGAGCTCGCCAAGAAGGTCCGCCAGGGGCGCCGGCGCGAGTTCGCGCACTTCCAGGGGCAGATGCCCGATCCCGGCGATCCGGCGACCTTCGCGTCGGCCCATCTGCAGTGGACACGTCTGGAGGAGGCCACACACGCCAGGATGTTCGATCATTACCGCCGTCTCCTCGCCATCCGCCGCCGCGACATCGTGCCGCTCCTGCCGCGGATCTCGGGCGGCGCCTGCGTCGCTTTCGACCCGAGCGGCGCCTTCGCGGTCGACTGGAGACTGCGCGACGACGGGGTGCTGCACCTGCTCGCCAATCTGAGGGACGCCTCCGCGCCGGTCGTCGGCCGTCCGGCCGGCCGCATGATTTTCGCGACTCACCCCGGCATCCGGGCGGCCTTCGGCCGCAATGAGTTGGCCCCGTGGAGCGTCACATGGCTCCTCGAGCGCAGCCGTGTCCGGTAATTTGATGCGCCGGATCCGGGCTCCTGCCCGGCCCAGCGGGCCACATCCCTGTGCCTGATCGAGAACTCGCCGACACGCCGGCGCCCGCGCGGATCCCGCGGGCGACCTACCGCGTGCAGCTCAACGCCGACTTCACTTTCAACGACCTGACGGCGATCGTCCCCTACCTCGCCGCTCTGGGGATCAGCCACGTGTATTGCTCGCCGTACTTCCGCGCGCGCGCCGGCAGCACCCACGGCTACGATGTCGTCGATCACAACTCCTTCAATCCGGAGATCGGCAGTCGCGAGGACTTCGAGCGGCTGGTGGCGCAACTGCGCGCGCACGGCATGGGCCACATCCTGGATATCGTGCCCAACCATGTCGGCGTCATGGGCTCGGACAATGCCTGGTGGATGGATGTGCTCGAGAACGGGCAGGCCTCGATCTATGCGGATTATTTCGACATCGACTGGAATCCCGTCAACACCGCGCTGGCCGACAAGGTGCTGGTGCCCGTGCTCGCCGAACCGTACGGAGTCGTGCTCGAGCGGGGCGAGCTCGAGCTGCGGTTCGAGCGCGAGCTCGGCTCGTTCGCTATCCACTACCATGAGCATCGCCTGCCGCTCGATCCGCGCACATACCCCCGCATCCTGGATGCGGCGCTCGCGATCGAGCCGCACGCGGCGCTCGAGAAGCTGCGGCGCCTCTTCGGCGCGCTGCCGGACCGGCGCGGTCCAACCCCTGATCACGCGGGCGAGCGCAATCGCGACAAGGAGGCGCACAAGCGGGCACTGGCCGGCCTCGCCGTCGCGGACCCCGCGGTGTCCGCAACGCTCGATCGCGCGGTCGCGAGCGTCAGCGGCAACCCGGCCGATCCGGCGAGCTTCGACCCGCTCCACGAGCTGCTCGAGTCGCAGGCGTTCCGCCTGGCGTACTGGCGGGTTGCCTCGGATGACATCAACTACCGCCGCTTCTTCGACGTCAATGATCTCGCGGCGCTGCGGGTGGAGAACGAAGCCGTGTTCGAGGCGACGCATCGCCTCGTTCTCGAGCTCATCGGCTCGGGATCGCTCGATGGCCTGCGGATCGATCACGCCGACGGACTGTACGATCCGCTCGGCTACTTCCGCCGCCTGACCGCGAGGATCGCCCAGGTGACCGCCGGGGCCGGCGCCAGTCGTGCGATCTATCTGGTGGCCGAGAAGATCACGGCCTCCTTCGAGCGGCTGCCCGCGGACTGGCCGCTGCACGGCGAGACCGGCTACCACTTCGCCAATGTGGTGAATCGACTGCTGGTCGATACCGCCAGCAAGGGCCGCATGGGCCGCACCTACCGCTCCTTCATCGGCGAGCCGCGGCAATGGCCCGACATCGCCTACGAGTGCCAGCACCGGGTATTGCGCAAGTCCCTCGCCTCCGAGCTCAGCACGGCCGCAAACCTCCTCGCGGGCATCGCGCACGCCGACCGGCGGACGCGCGACTTCACGCTCGCGAGCCTCTGGCGGGCGCTGGCGGAGGTGATCGCCTGCTTTCCGGTCTACCGGACTTACGTGACGGACAACGTCTCCGAGACCGACCGGCGCTACATCGACTGGGCGGTCGCGGCGGCCCGCCGCCGCGGCTCCTCGCTCGAGCAGCCGGTGTTCGAATTCGTCCGCAGCGCCCTGCTGCTCGAGCTGCCTTTGCCGAGCGAGAGCGCGCGGCGGCGCATGCGCCGCTTCGCCATGAAGTTCCAGCAGATCACGGCGCCCACCACGGCCAAGGGCGTCGAGGACACGGCGCTCTATCGTTTCAACCGGCTGGTCTCGCTCAACGAGGTTGGCGGCGAGCCCGAGCTCTACGGCTCCAGCGTTCGCGCCTTCCATACCGACTCCCAATATCGCGCCAGGCATTGGCCGCACGAGATGCTCGCCACGTCCACGCACGACACCAAACGCTCGGAAGACGTGCGCGCGCGCATCAGCGTGCTGTCGGAGATGCCGGCGATCTGGCGGCAGGCGGTGCGTCGCTGGACCCGCATGAACCGTACGCGGCGGCGGGAAGCGGGCGGACTGCCGGCACCCTCGCCCGATGACGAGTACCTCCTGTATCAGACTCTGGTCGGAACCTGGCCGCTGGAGGAGCCGGATGAGGCCGGACTCGATGCCTATCGCGTGCGTATCGAAGGCTACATGCTAAAGGCGGCGCGCGAGGCCAAGGCGCGCACCAGCTGGGCGGCCGCCGACCCGCAGTACGAGGAAGCGCTGACGCAGTTCATTCGCGCGGCGCTCGAGCCGCGCGAGGCGAATCTCTTCCTGGCGGACTTCCGCGCCTTCAACCGCCGGATCGTGCCTTTCGGACTGCTGAACGCCCTGTCGCAGACGCTCCTGAAGCTCACCGCTCCCGGAGTGCCCGACATCTATCAGGGCAACGAGACCTGGCGGTTCTCGCTCGTCGATCCGGACAATCGCCGCAGGGTCGATTACGCGCGCCGTCAGCCGCTGGTGCAGGCGCTGGCGAGCGGCCGCGCGGAAGAGCCGCTTGCGCGGGCGCTCGCCGCGGACATCACCAATCCGCGCTGCAAGCTCTTCCTGCACGTGAGGGCGCTGGAGCTGAGGCGTCGGGACCCGGAGCTCTTCGAGCGCGGGGAATACCTGCCGCTCGAGGTGACCGGCCAGCGTGCGCCGCACCTTTGCGTCTTCGCGCGCCGGTTCGAGGGGAGGCTGGCGGTCGTCATGGTGCCGCGGCTCTATCTCAAGCTCCGAGGTGCAGGGGCGCCGGCAGGGGATGAACCGTGGCGGCCGCCGTTGGGAACTGAGATCTGGGGAGAGGCGCAGGTGCGGCTGCCGTTCGGGCTCGATGCGCCCCTGCGCAGCGTCCTCGACGGGACCGAAGTGGCGCCGGAAGGCCCGGATCGGTCCGCGATCCCGGTTGCCGCCGCTCTGGCGTCGTTCCCGGTGGCGCTGCTGTGGAGCGGATCCTGAGCGCGGCGGCGGGTCAACCCGGCGACCGGCCGCGCGTTTCATGCTGTTGCGGGTTAGACGGAGACGCCTCATGTCATTCTCGAGATCCTACTTTCGCATCGCGTGCCTGCTCGTCGCCGCGGCGCTCCTCACGGCCTGCTCCAGCATTCCGCTCACACAGCGCGACGCCGCGGAGCGAGCCCGCTTCGAGACCTACGCGGGCAAGCCGGTCGATCACCTCACCTGGATGACCCAGTACCAGGGCTGGGAGCCGATCTCACCCGATCAGCTCGTGCTGTGGACCGACATCAACGAGGCCTACCTCATCACGGTATTCCGCCCCTGCACGAACCTGATGTTCGCCCGGGGCATCGTCCTGCATCCCACCGCCAACACCCTCTACGCGCATTTCGACTCCGTCCGCGCGGATCACTGGAGCTGCCTCATCAAGACCATCCAGCCCGTGGATTACCGGCGGATGGAGCATGACCTGCGCGAGCAGCACGAGGCGGAAAAGCGCGCCAAAGCCGAGAAGAGCGGTAGCGGCTGACTCGCCGCCAACGGTAACGCGGCTAACGGTAACCGCGCGCCTGCAGCGTGAAGAGCCGGGCGTAGGCGCCGTCGAGGCGCATCAGCTCCTCGTGGCTGCCGCGCTCTCGGATCCGCCCCCCCTCCAGGACCACGATCTGATCGGCCATCCGCACGGTGGAGAATCGGTGTGAGATGAGGATCGTGATGCGCTCGCGCGCGAGCTGGCGGAAGTGCTCGAAGACCTCGGCCTCCGCCTGCGCATCGATCGCCGAGGTCGGCTCATCCAACACCAGCACGTCGGCGCGCGTACGCATGAAGGCGCGTGCCAGCGCCACCTTCTGCCACTGACCGCCGGAAAGCTCGCGCCCTTCCTGGAACCACTTGCCGAGCTGCGTGTGATACCCCTTCGGCAGCGTCTCGATGAAATCGCTCGCCCTGCCCTTGGCCGCCGCCTCGCGCCAGCGCGTCTCATCCTCGAAGTAGCGCTCATCGCCCGCTCCCACGTTCTCGCCGACGCGCATCTGGTATCGGGTGAAATCCTGGAAGATCACGCCGATCCGCTCGCGCAGCGCCCCCTCCTCGAAGGTCGCGAGGTCCTCGCCGTCGAGCAGGATCCGCCCGCTCGTCGGCGCATAGAGCCGTGTCAGCAACTTGATCAGGGTCGTCTTGCCGGACCCGTTCTCACCCACGAGCGCGAGGCTCGTGCCGGGCTTCAGGTGCAGGGTGACGTTCTCGAGCGCCGGGCTCTGCTCGCCGGGATAGGTGAAGCTGACATTCTCGAAGCGGACACCATCCTCCGGGTGCGGGCCGCGCACCACGGTGCCGGCGGGCGGCGGCACCTCGGTCTCGAGGTATTCATACAACGTGGAGAGATAGAGGTTGTCCTCGTACATGCCGCTGACGGCGGACAGTATCGCCGTTACGGCCGATTGGCCCTGCCGGAAGAAGGACAGGTACATGGTCATCTGGCCCAGAGTGATCGCCCGCCTGACCGTGCTCACCGCGATCCACGCGTAGGCTGCGTATGACGTCAGGGTCGCAATGAGGCCCAGGCCGAAGCCCCACGCGTCGCGACGCATCGTGAGGGCACGGTCTTCCTCGTAAAGCGTGTGGAAGATGTCGCGATACCTCTGCAGAAGCCGCGGGCCGAGCCCATAGAGCTTCACCTCCTTGGCGTGATCCTCGCGTGCGAGGACGGTTTCGAGGTACGTCTGCATCCGCGTCTCGGGCGAGCGCCACCGAAAGAGGCGAAACGCGTCGCCCGAGAACTTCGTCTCCGCGATGAAGGCGGGCAGCCCGGCGAGCAGGAGGACCGCAACCGCCCACGGCGAGAAGCGCGCGAGCCCAACAGCATAGGTGACGAGCGTGATGCCGTTCTGCGCGAGGCCGAAGGTACGCGTGACGAGACTGAGCGGGCGGCTGGAGGCTTCCCTGCGGGCGCGTGTCAGCTTGTCATAGAACTCCGAGTCCTCGAAGTGGCGCAGCTCGAGGGTTAAGGCCTTCTCGAGGATCAGCTCGTTGATCCGCTGCCCGAGCTGCACGCGCAGCAGCGACTGGCAGAGCGAAATGCCGCGCTGGGCGCCGGCGATGGCGGCGCCGAGGAACCCTTCGATGACGACCAGCGCGATGACGCGGCGGGTGTCGGTGCCGCCGGATTGGATCGCGGCAACGACGGCATCGACGATCAGGGAGCCAACGTAGAAAACCGAGGCCGGGAGCAGACCGGCAATGACGGTTAGCGCGGCAAGAGAGACGGTGAGCGGGCGGTTGGTGCGCCAGACCAGCTCGATCGCGCGGCGGCTGTAGCGGAAGACGCCGAAGAAGCCGCGGAGGGTGAGCTTTTCGGGAGAGGAGGGAGGCGTGTGGCGGAGGCGGCCTGGTGCGGCTACTGACATGGGTACGTCAGCATGGGG
>Ga0134126_10002783_pt1 | contig 21963 bp, 20 predicted proteins | sample KB31752_FD_96881 | JGI IMG/M metagenome (GOLD analysis project Ga0134126, IMG submission 96881) | Terrestrial soil microbial communities with excess Nitrogen fertilizer from Kellogg Biological Station, Michigan, USA - KB3-175-2 | ecosystem: Environmental > Terrestrial > Soil > Unclassified ... | reverse complement strand
GGCCGCTTCACCGATCTGGTGAAGGAGATGAGCGACCGCACGCAGTTCATCGTCATCACGCACCACAAGCGCACGATCAGTTCCTCGCCTGTGCTCTATGGCGTCACCATGCAGGAACCGGGAGTGTCGAAGATCGTATCGGTCAGGTTCGGTGAGGAGACATCGAAGCTCGCCGTGGGTGCGACAGCGTAAAGTGTTTTCACCACAGAGCCACGGAGAGCACGGAGAAAGTTGCGAAGATGGTTTCGAGTACAACTGGGAGTTTGTAGTTCGGGTTCGGCGAAGCCGATTGCGACACATCTGTTGAGCACTGGCTTCCCGAACAGAGTTCAAAGCCACACATACTATTCCACTCCTCCGTGTTCTCCGTGGCTCCGTGGTGAAAACTTAAATCGACGCTTCACAATTCCACATCCTGAAAGTTTCTTTTCGCACCGCGAACCCGCGCATTATTCCAAGTACAATCTAAGGTCATGAAGACGCTCGTCACCGGCGGTGCTGGATACATCGGAGCGACCACCGTCCAAGCGTTGCTCGATGCCGGACACGAAGTGCTCGTCTTCGATAACTTGAGCAAGGGCTATGCCGATGCGATTCCTTCCCAGGTCACCCTTGTAAGAGGAGATGTGGGCCATCGCGAGCAGATCGAGAGCGTCCTGCGTGACTACCGTCCTGAGGCCGTTCTGCATTTCGCCGCATCGATCGAGGCCGGCGAGTCGATGAAGGTTCCGGAAAAGTACTTCCGCAATAACTCGGCCGCCACACTTACCCTATTCGAAGCCATGCTGGCCGCGGGAGTCGGCAAATTCATCTTTTCCTCGACAGCGGCGCTATATGGCGAGCCCAAGCGAATCCCGATTCAGGAACATGATGAGCTGCGGCCGACGAACGCATATGGAGAATCGAAGTTGCTCGTCGAGCGCATGCTGGCGTGGTTTCACCGGATTCACGGATTGCGATATGCCAGCCTGCGTTATTTCAATGCCTCAGGATCGAATGGCCGTTCCGGCGAGCGGCACGATCCGGAGTCGCACTTGATTCCGATCGTTTTGCAAGCAGCATACGGGCTACGCGATTCCGTTTCCATTTTTGGGACCGACTATCCGACGAAAGATGGCACGTGCATTCGTGACTACATCCACGTGAGCGACCTGGCAGATGCGCACGTACTAGCCCTCGAGGCATTGGAGCAGCGCGACAAGCTCATCTACAACTTGGGTGCCGGAGCGGGATTCAGCGTTCGCGAGGTCATCGACTCGGCCAAGAGAGTCACCCGCAAAGCGATCAAGGTATTAGAGATGAGTCGGAGACCTGGAGACCCTGCAGTCCTGGTGGCTAGCTCGGAATGCATTCGCAAGGAGTTGAAATGGAGTCCGAAGTACCCGGGATTGGATGAAATTGTAGCCAGCGCATGGGAATGGATGCAGGCGCATCCGCAACTTTACGCCGAACCAGTCGGCGCACGCCGCTCCTGAGACGATGCAGATCGAAAGCTTTCAACAGGAGTTCCAGAAGATCTATGGACGGCGACCGGAGGTATATCGAGCTCCCGGTCGCGTAAATCTCATCGGTGAGCACACCGACTACAATGACGGCTTCGTGATGCCGGCGGCAATTAACTTTTTTACCTGGCTCGCGATATCGCGAAGGTCCGATGCGACTATCAATATTCGCTCTCGCGCCTTCAGTGAACCCGTAACCATCGTTTTGAACGGTGATCTGCGTCCACGACATGCATGGTCGGATTACGTGGTCGGCATCATCGATCAGATAAGGCAGTCCGGCAAGAAGCTGGCGGGGGCGGACATCCTGATTCAGAGCGAAGTTCCAATGGGTTCGGGACTGAGTTCCTCTGCAGCGATCGAGGTAGCTGCAGGTTTTTCGCTGCTTAGCACCAACCAATACGCGGTGGACCGAACCGAGCTGGCTCTTCTGTGCCAGCGCGCGGAGAACCTGTTTGTCGGAATGCGCTGCGGAATCATGGATCAATTCATTTCCTGTAATGGGACGGTCGATCATGCGCTCATGCTCGATTGCCGTAGTCTCGACTTCCGTTTGCTTCCCCTGGCGCCCTCTTCGCGGATGGTAATCTGCAACACCATGGTGAAGCACGAGCATGCTTCAGGTGAATACAACAAGAGACGCGATGAATGCGAAACCGGCGTGCTGATTTTGCGTGAATTCATTCCCGGGATCCGCGCTCTTCGTGATGTCTCTACCCGTCAACTCGAGCAATACCGAGAGAAGCTCCCGGAGACTATCTATCGGCGTTGTCGGCATGTTGTCACCGAAAATGACCGCGTTCAGCGCGCAGCCAAAGGGCTCGAACAGCACGATATGAAACAGTTCGGCACGCTTATGGCGCAGTCACACGCCAGCCTGCGCGACGATTACGAAGTGAGTAGTCGAGAACTGGATTCGATGGTCGAGATTGCCAACCGACAGCCGGGAATCCTCGGCGCGCGCATGACCGGCGGCGGCTTCGGCGGATGCACGATCAACCTGGTCGAAGCGTCGCACGCGGAAGCTTTTCGAGATAACGTCGCGGAGGAATACAAGAGGGCGACCGGTCTGTCCCCAGAGATATATATCTCAACGGCCGCTGATGGTGCGAACCAGGTTCAATGAGCCTCGCGCTGGATTTCTCACGCTCTCCTCACCGGCGGTGGAATCCATTGCTGCGCGAGTGGGTGTTGGTCTCGCCACACCGTACACAGCGTCCCTGGCAGGGGCAGGTTGAGAAGAGCGCTTCTGTAGCTAGACCGAAGTACGATCCTGAATGCTATTTGTGCCCGGGGAATTCGCGGGCCGGTGGATACAAGAATCCTGACTACAACTCCACCTTTGTTTTCGATAACGATTATGCCGCTCTCGTTCCGCAAATCCCTGCCGGCGAAATCAATAAAGAAGAGTTAATCAAGGCAAAAAGCGAGCGCGGCATCTGCCGGGTTGTCTGCTTTTCTCCGCGCCACGATCTGACTATTTCGAACATGGGTTTGGAGGACGTGACGCGTGTGGTTCAGGTCTGGAGCGAACAGTACAAGGAACTCGGTTCGATTGATTGGATTAACCACGTGCAAATCTTTGAGAACCGCGGCGAGATGATGGGCGCGAGCAATCCGCACCCTCATTGTCAGATATGGGCGAATGAAACGGTTCCCAACTTGCCGACGACTGAACAGAGTGCTCAGCTGGAGTTTCAGAAACAGAATGGTCGCTGCATGCTCTGCGAATATTTGGTATTAGAGCGAGCCAGCGGCGAGCGGATGGTTTGCGCGAATGACTTGTTTACTGTTGTAGTGCCATTTTGGGCGGTGTGGCCGTTCGAGGTATTAGTGCTCGCGAATCACCATTGCACTGGGCTGGACGAAGTGGACGCTAGTGGACGAAGTGGACTCGCCGACGTTTTGCGACGGATTACGTCGCGCTATGACAATGTCTTTGGGGTTCCTTTTCCTTATTCGATGGGCTTTCACCAGAAACCTACTGATGGGCAGCCGCACCCTGAGTGGCACCTTCATGCGCACTTCTACCCACCGCTTCTGCGCTCGGCGACCGTGCGGAAATTCATGGTGGGATACGAAATGCTCGCGAGTCCTCAGCGGGATATAACGCCGGAATCGGCAGCCCAAACACTACGACAGGCTGCAGAAGCTCCATTGAACAGTTAGATCGAAGCATTCAATTGAAGCGTTACAAAGGAAGATAAGTATTCGGCGATTGGCTAGGCCAAACGTTCTCCTCGGACCGCTCTATTATTCGAACCACCGCGAACGCCGCCGAGCTGCCGTGCTCTGGGTTGGCAGCTACCCGCTAATTCGCTTAACTTCGAGTTTTAGATCGAGACGTCGAATCAATCGCAGCAATGAATTCGGGTGCAGGCCTAGCGATTTTGCGGCTTCAATGTAGCTTCCATTTGCTTCCTGTAGCGCCTGCAAAATCACTTGCCGCTTGGTGTCCTTCATTGCGCCGGCATACTTTGTGGCAGGAACGCCCGCGTGTGTGGCTGTCTCGGAGATAGCGTCGGGAAGATCTTCGACGAGAATAGAATCGCTCGCTCCTAAGACGAGGGCGCGTTCGATTGCGTTCTCCAATTCGCGCACGTTCCCCGGCCAGTCGTAGTTCGCCAAGCTCAGTTTTGCTTCAGGCGAGAGAGGTTTGGCGCGCGTGTTGCACTTTTTCGCGGTTTTGCCGATGAAGTGCTCCGCCAACGGCAGAATGTCTTCGCGACGCTCGCGCAACGGAGGCATGGAAATAGCAACGACGTTCAGACGATAGAAAAGATCTTTGCGAAACTTGCCTTCTTCAACTTCTAGCTCGAGATCCTGATTGGTTGCCGCGACGAGACGCAAATCGACCTTGATCGATTTTGTGCCGCCAACGCGCTCAAATTCCCGTTGCTGCAGAACGCGCAGCAGCTTTGCCTGCAAAGGGAGGGCTAGCTCGCCGATTTCGTCGAGAAACAAAGTTCCACCGGCGGCGGTTTCGATCTTTCCTTTCTTCTGCGCGACGGCGCCCGTGAACGCTCCTTTTTCATATCCGAAGAGTTCGCTTTCCAGCAGGTTCTCGGCGATGGCGGCGCAGTTGATGGGAACGAACGCAGCACTCGCTCGCTTGCTGTTGGTGTGAATGGCGTGGGCGACCAGTTCCTTTCCGGTGCCGCTTTCGCCTTGAATCAAGACGGTGGCATCGGTGGGTGCGACACGGCGAATAAACTCGAAGACCTCGCGCATGCGTCCGCTCGATCCAACCATGTTGTGCTCGATCGTGATCTGCGTGCGCAGCTCGCGGTTTTCCTGTTGCAATTGTTCCAGGTAGCCGATGTTGTCGAGGGCCAGGCTGGCGAGGCTCGTTATAGCCGTGAGCATCTGCAGATGGTTGGCGTCGAAGCGCACACGAGCATCTTGCGTGTCGAGATAAATGACTCCTGTCACTCGACCAGAGATCACGAGTGGAGCGCACAACAGGGAATGCACCGGCAGCTCGGCAAAGCTGGCGCTCTTTTTCAGCTCCGTATTGCTTGAAACATTGGTCATAAGCAAACCGCTCTGCTCACGGAAAACGCGAGCGACCACGGTTTTGCTTACTCGAACAGGCACACCCGGACCACGACGACGGTCCCATGCAGCGGACCAGGCAACCTGCTCAGAGTCGTCGGCGAAGCAGAGAAGAGCGCCCCGATCTGCCGGTACTACGTCAAAAATCATGCCCAGAAGTTCCCATGCCAGCGAATCGTGATCGCGCAGTTTGCTGATGTTCTTGGAGATCAGCAGCAGTGTGTTCAGATCCCGCGCGACGCGGCTTCCCTGAGCAAAGTTCGTAGTGTGCGAATCCGCCTTGAGATAGACGGCATCTTCCTCGCGCAGCAATGTTTGTGAGCCCTCTACGTCGCCAGACTCCTCCAGCTCGGCGCGACTGCGCGGACCGCGAGCTTCTCCTTCGTGCAGGAAAAAACTAAATACCGAGCTTCCCAATGAAATCTGATCGCCGTGCTGCAGATAGTGTTGGGTTACGGGAATGCCATTGACGACTGTGCCATGCAGGCTGCCCAGGTCCCGAATCAGGAACTGATCGTCTTCGCGGGTGATGACGCAATGTTGGCGCGACAGGATGGGATCGGCGATGCATACCAGATTTGTGACTCCGCGGCCAATCGTGGTCTCCTCCTGTTCCAGGGGAACAACCGTTTGTGCGAGTGGTCCGGAATGAGCTACGAGCCTGGGGGTCAGCGAGGTCGGCATCTGCAGGAATGTACTCCGACATGATTTAGCACACTTCTACCCATGTTTGCATCTGAACGGGCACGATTAACCCATGGGTTCGGCGGCAATTAACCGTTCGGTTAACGAGAGTCCAAAATTGGGAACGCGGAGTTGTCGAAGCTCAAGTCTAAACCTTCTAAGTGTATGAAATTTAACGGCTTGGTCCTGGTACCCGGCCAATCTGCATTTCTTTGCTTCATGTGGCCACAGGCGTGCAAAAAGGCTTGGCGTGGAGACGACGATGTCAGCCGAAAAAAATTACAAGCCTTGGAATACTCCTGATTTCGAACTCAAGTTCCGAGAGGCAATGGGCCGCGACATGACTCGCCAGGAACGAGAATTTTTTGGGCTCATGGATGAAGACGGCGCGCGAGATGAGGAAGCTGGTCCGTCCAGTAGTCCGACTTCCGAGACGTCTCAGTTCGCATGGCAATCGCTGCGGCGAGTTACACCTCTGCTCGGCTGACTTCGTCACTTTTTCACTTGTACCAAGAAAACGGAGAACTCAAATGCAAACCCCGAACTCATACGAATCGAATTGCGATCAGGAAGTGAGGGTGCGCTACATTGATGCGCACGGCGCATTTCGAGAAGAGCGGCTCCATCTGCTCAATCTCGCAACGTTCATCTTGAAAAATATTCAGCGCAAGCCTGTTTTGGATTCTGAGGAAATGCAAGACTCCTATTGACGTTTCCGTAAGAACTCTGTCACCTCGGAGCGACTCTGGCCAGTTGCCAGGCTGGCCAGAGATCTTTTTCCTCGGCTTTCAGAACCCCTCCCGACTTGCAGCTTGCTCATCTGTAGCCAACGCGCAACTTTCGCGTATGCTAGTCATTCATCTTTATCAGCCGAGGACCTCGTGCCGCCAGTACCACAGCCGCCAAATGTGAAACTCACTGCCACCAGCGATTATCGCGAGAGCTACTCGAACAGCGTGCAAGTGCGAGTCAGCGTGTGGGATTTCTTTCTTGCCTTCGGAACGCTCCGAGCACAGACGCCCAACGAAGTTGAAGTCGCGAACTTTCAGGGGATCTACCTCAGCCCGCAACAGGCGAAGGCGCTGCTCATGATCCTGCAGCAGAACGTTTCCCAATATGAGAGCGCGTTTGGAGAGATCAAGCTCGATCCTCAGTTTGCACAGCAAGGGCCGGTGAACTAGCCGCGATCGCGGTACAGATGCGGAAGCTTGCGCGAGCTACCAGCCCACAGATCAGCAATTTGCAGTTGTTCGCGTTGATTTTCTGCGCGATTTTTCTGCTCCACGCGCCGCTGCTGCGTCTTCCGTACTTTTGGGATGAGGCGGGATACTACATTCCTGCAGCGCATGAGTTCTTCACCTCTGGACACCTGATTCCGCAATCCGTACCGAGCAACGCTCATCCGCCATTACCCGCGATTTACCTGGCGCTCTGGTGGAAGCTTTCAGCATTCAAACCCGCAGTTACGCGCACGGCCATGCTGCTGGTGGCAGCTTTCGCGCTGCTGGCGATCTATAGATTGGCGCGAATGTTGAGCAGCAATGCCGTCGCATTTGCCGTACTCCTGTGCACTGCGGTTTATCCAATTTGGTTTGCTCAAAGTTCTCTTGCGCATTCTGATTTGCCCGCGGCAGCGTTCGTGCTGTGGGGATTGGTCTTTTACTTCCGGAGCCTGCCCAAGGAGATATTCGAATCAGGAGCCTCAGAGTCGGTAACTGAGGGTAGAGAATTTCGGCCAGGCTCCGTTGTGGCCGCCTCAGTATTTTTTGCTTTGGCAGCACTGTGTAAGGAAATCGCGATCGTGAGTCCGTTAGCGTTAGCGGGATACGATGCCGTTAATGCGCTTCATGACCGACAATTGGGACGGAGCACGCGGCTCTTGCGGCCGGCTCTGCTCCTAGTCAGCATCGTCCCACTGGCGCTGTGGTTTGCGTATCATCGGCTCCGCACCGGGTTCTTTTTTGGGAATCCAGAGTTCTTCGCCTACAACGTGAGCGGTACGCTCACACCACTGCGCATCGCAATTTCGCTCCTGCTTCGCCTATGGCAGATGCTCGGCTACATGAATCTGTGGCTGCTGACGCTGGCGACCGTCTGGGCCATGCGGTATCCAGCACTAATGGAAAACGACGGAACGGAGCGGCGTCGCATTGCGCTGGGTGCGCAGTACCGTATTGCGGCAGTTCTTTGCGCGAATCTGATCCTCTTCTCGCTGGTTGGAGGGGCGGCATTGGCGCGGTATCTGCTGCCCACATATCCGCTCGTCATCTTGATCGGAGTCTCAACGTTGCGGCGGCGAATTCCAGAATGGAAATGGGCCGTTGCTCTGATAATCGGGGGATTTGTCCTCGCTCTCTTCTCTAATCCGTTCGGCTACATTCCGCCGGAAGACAATCTCTCCTATCGCAAGTACATCATCCTTCATAAACAAGCAGCGGATTACCTGCAGCAGCATGATCCGCATGCTCGAGTTCTTACGGCATGGACAGCTACCGATGAGCTCACCAAGCCCTTTCTAGGCTATGTGCACCAACCGATGCAGGTCGTAAGAATCGAAGATTTCTCTGCGCAGCAGATCGAGTTGGCGCGGATGGCCGAAGGTCAGTACGATGCGGCGCTGTTGTTTTCAACCAAGCAGGAGCCAAGCGCTTCGCTGCTCGATCGATGGCCCTGGTGGGAGCGGATCAGCCGCAAATACTTCGGATTCCACCGCGACTTGCCGCCGGAGGTCGCAGCGAAGATGCTCAGCGGCCGGATCGTGTGGGAGCGCAGAAGAGGTCAGCAGTGGGTCGCGATTGTGAGTTTTGATCGAGTCGAGAATGCGTTTTTCATCACGGAGCCACGGAGGACACGGAGGTTTGAGGTAGATCTGCTTGTATCCGATCCTCTCCGTGCTCTCCGTGGCTCCGTGGTGAATTGGGTTATTTTCCGGAAACGGGAGCTTGCGTCGCTTTGGCCAGCTTGAGGGTAGCCTTCGCCTGCTTCGATTGGGCCTTCAAAGCTGCTTCGGCAACGGCCGGCGCTGGATGCTTGCCGAAATACTTATCGGCGTGCTCCCTCATCACCGGCATGGCAATGTACGGCTTCGAGTAGTCGTTTCGGGCGTTCCAGAACAGGAATCCGATGCCGCCGCGATCACGCGACGTGCTCACCTGGCGCATGATGTAATCCGGCGAATAGCTCTTCGTGCGCCATGCGAATGCCTGCAGCCACGGACGCAGGACCGTACCTGTCGGAGCGGTGATCACAGCAAAGCGGTCCATTGACTCGCCGATGAAGTGCTCGGGTGCATCGCCTGGAGCTTTGTAGCCGTCCATGCCGAAGAAGTGCGACGGGTAGATCATCGGTGAGATCACGTCGCAGTACTTCGCCATCCGGGTGATGTCCTGTCCGGTGTGGTTCAGATCGACGCTGCGCTGCCACGCCATGATTCCAAACACGTCGAGCGACACCAGCACGCCCTCAGGATGAAGCTGTTGATAGGCGCGGTCGAGAAAGTCGGCGATTACATCTGCACGCTTCCATTCGGGATGAGCGGTCTGGAAGTAGAATTTCGCGTCCGCCTGATTTCCCTCAGGGGGAAAGCGGACGTAGTCGAACTGAATTTCATCAGCTCCAGACTTCGCCACCCACTTGGCCAATTCGATGTCATATTCCTGAACCTTGGGATTCGAGCTGTCAGTCCAGACCAGCTTGCCGTTTTCGCGCCAGGGCTGGCCGGTAGAGCGCGAGCGAACAGCCAGTTCAGAGTGATCGCGCGCGATGTGCTCGTCGCGGAAGAGCGCGATACGAGCGATGGCGTGCATGTTCATCGAGTGCAGGAAGCGGACGTACTTAGGCAGATTCGGAATTGCGCGGCGATTGTGCGGGGCCAGCGGATGCTCGAAAGCAACGTTGAGCGTGCCGTCGCTGTCCTTGATGTCGAATACAACTGCGTTTCCGCCTACCTCGCGCCAATGCTTAACGATTGCGATTCCCTTCGCGCTCGCTGCCATCGCTCCGGTCAAATAGATCGCGCGAACCTCTTCGTCCTTGGCCATCGGCACTGAGTGCTCTACGATGGGCTGAGGCTCGATGGTGGATATCAGGAGCGTCTGCCCCTTTTTCACATAGAGCTGCTTTGGAGCGAGATGATTCGTCTCCCGAATCTGGTCTTCGAGTTCGGCCGCGAGCATCAGCGATGACTGCGACAGGAAGTGATGCGCGATCGCGCTCACTGGCTCCGCTTTCTCGGGCGTGTAAGAAATCGTATCTGGCGGCAGACTCTGCGTACTGGCCGGCTTTTGTTCGGAAGCGGCATTCGCCTGAGCCGAAGCTTGGGGCGTGGCGGCGCTAGTGGCGCTGCAGCCAAAGTTAATCGCGCAAATAAAAACTAGAAGCGGAAAAAAGAGCAGGAGGCGTGAGGGGGAAGAGGGTTTCATTTTATTTTTGGAGTGAGTCTCTGGACTCAGGCCGGACTATAGCATTGATTCCAGAGTACCTGCTTTTGATTTAGAAACTTAGGAGTTACTAAAGGGGTTGTACTCAGTATGAGCGATTTTGGTCGGGCGAGTTCATGGTTGGGACATCAGGCGATCGGCCGCAGCCTGTGCAAAACTTTGACGCAACTCAACTTGGCATTTTATGTATCTGACCAGAAGAACGGTCGCTCCAATAATTGGGCGATGTGTCCCAGGGCTCATGAGGGACTTATAAATGAAAACCGGTCTAAATACCGCGCTCGACCCCACCCGTCGCGGGTCGGAAGCTGAAGAATTTGAAAGAAATCTCCGCCGCAGGATCGTCGGTCAGGACGACGCTATCCAGAAAATGACTGAAATCTACCAGATGTTTCTGGCGGGTCTAAATCCGCCCGGACGTCCGGTGGGCAACCTTCTTTTCCTAGGTCCGACGGGCACGGGTAAAACTCGGGTCGTAGAGGCAGTAGGAGAAACGCTCTTCGGAGACGCAAGAGCGTGCATCAAGATCGATTGCGCCGAATTTCAGCATAGCCACGAGATCGCCAAGCTAATCGGCTCACCTCCGGGCTATCTTGGCCATCGCGAAACTCATCCTTTGCTGACGCAAGAAGCGCTGAATCAGTGGCATACGGAAAAGCTGCGGCTTTCGCTTCTGCTCTTCGACGAGATCGAGAAGGCGAGCGATTCGTTGTGGCAGTTGCTGTTGGGCATCCTTGATAAGGCAACGCTCACCTTGGGCGACAACCGCCGTGTCGATCTTTCGCAATGCGTGATCGTTATGACCTCGAACTTGGGGGCAGGCGAGATGAGTGAGCTGATCACTGGCGGGCTCGGATTCGGACAGAAGCCATGCCAAGTCGACGCGCGGCTCGACGACAAGATCACCCGCACCGCTACCGAAGCTGCGCGACGGAAGTTCTCGCCTGAGTTCATGAACCGCATCGATAAGGTGGTCGTCTTCAAGACGCTCAAACCGGAGCACTTGGAGCAGATCCTCGAAATCGAACTAGGCATGGTGCAGCAGCGCATCCTTCAAGCAACCGGCAACGCGCAGTTTGTCTTTAGCTGCACGACGCGGGTAAAGAAGTTCCTGCTGCAGGAAGGCACCGACAACAAATACGGTGCTCGTCACCTTAAGCGGGCAATTGAGAAGAATGTCGTCTTCCCATTAGCGAACCTGGTTGCGACCGGGCAGCTCAGGCTAGGAGACTTCGTTCGCATCGACATGCAAGACGGACGGCTCTCATTCGTGAAAGAAGCCGAAGGAGCTCTGGTGCCAGTGCTGTTAGAAAAATATGGACAGGAGATCGGAACCGCAGCAAGCGCATCCGCTCGTGGAGCGAGAACTGCTGCAGCAAAGCGAGACTTCGGACCTTCGACGCTGCTCGATAAATAAACCAGCAAAACAACCTTCAGAAAAAAAGGGAAGCCCAGCGACTTCCCTTTTGTCTTGCTGTTATTGCAGGAGGTTTATTGCTCGGGTGTCTTTCGTACCGTTGTTATTCCAGCCTCCGTGCGATCAGTAACATCCGTGCCATCCGTGTCATGTTTTGCTTTTGCGTACGAGTCGGCCACTCAGCATTAGTCCAAGCATCCGGAAATCGCTGATGAACGACCACCACGGATGTCCAAATGTCGCAGGCTTGTTGCCTTCGATCAGGAAGTGGCCGGTCCAGGCGAAGCCATAGGCAACGGGAATCCAAAGAAGAGCCCAAAGGTAGTGGCCGGTGACTAACGCGATCACAAATACAGCAAGTCCGAGTGTCGTGCCAAAGGCATGCATTAGACGATTGCCGACCTTCGAATGCTGTTCGAGATAAAACGCGAAGAACTCGGCGTAACTGGAGAATTGAGGATCTTTCATCGAGTCCTCGTAACCGCTTGGCTTAACGCATTACGCCTTCGAGAGGTGAACTCGCAGTAGCATACAGCTTCTTCGGCATGCGTCCAGCTAAATACGCGATGCGACCGGCGAGGACCGCGTGCTGCATCGCTTCGGCCATCAGCACCGGATCTTCGGCATTTGCGATTGCTGTATTCATCAGGACAGCGTCAGCTCCAAGCTCCATTGCGACTGTCGCATCCGATGCGGTGCCGACGCCGGCGTCGACGATAAGCGGGACTTCAGTAATCATCTCGCGCAAAATGCGGATGGTCGCGGAATTCTGAATGCCCAGACCGCTGCCGATCGGTGCTCCCAGTGGCATAATGGCGCTGGCTCCGGCATCGAGTAGTCTTTTTGCGACCACTACATCATCGGACGTGTAGGGAAGAACCGTGAATCCCTCTTTCACGAGAATTCGCGTAGCTTCGACGGTCGCCTGCACATCGGGAAAGAGCGTCTTTTGATCGCCGATCACTTCAACCTTGACCCACTCCGACAAACCCACTTCGCGACCAAGCATCGCCGTACGAATGGCTTCATCGGCGGTGTAACAGCCTGCCGTGTTCGGTAAGAGGAAGTAACGCTGAGGATCGATGAAGTCGAGAAGTGACTCTTTGCTGCGGTCGAGATTCACTCGCCGCACAGCGACGGTGACGATCTCAGCGCCCGAGGCTTCGATCGCGCGGCGCGTCTGCTCACCGTTTTTGTATTTCCCCGTGCCGACGATGACACGCGAGCTGAAGGCTCGCCCGGCGATGACTAGTTCGTCCATGCTCTGATTGTAAGACCTTGGCGGCTCCGTTTCTGTCCTTCCGAAACGGATGCTCACGCGTGTAGTTCGCGTGAGCAGGAGTGAGGAATCCCTATAACGTCCTTACACTCGAACGAACGTTATCGAAGTCCAGAGGGATTCCTCACCGCCAAAATCGGGCGGTTCGGAATGACAACCGGAAAGACTAGCTCGTCTCGTTCCACAGAAACGCCAGCTCGTCCGCAGTGTCGTTCACAAGCTGTTGGATCGAGACCCCGGAGCTGTGTCCCGCTTTGGTTTCGTAATGCAGGAGCACGGGACGATCACTCGCGTCATCGGCCTGAAGCTCGGCGGTCATCTTACGAGCGTGTAGAGGAGCTACGCGTGTGTCCGAGTCGCCGGTGTTCAGCATGATTGCCGGATATTTCGTTCCAGGCTTCACGTTCTGGTAAGGCGAGTACTTAATCAGATAGTCGTACTGCTCAGGATTTTCCGCTGAGCCGTATTCGGAGGTCCACCAGCGACCGACAAGAAATTTTTGGAAGCGAATCATGTCGAGCAATGGATAGCCGACCCACACGGCGCCGAACAGATCTGGACGCTGCGTGAGCGCCGCGCCCATGAGCAGACCGCCGTTCGAACGGCCGCGGATCGCGAGATGCTTCGATGAAGTGTATTTATTGCTGATGAGATACTCAGCCGCAGCATAGAAATCGTCGAAGACGTTTTGTTTCTTCTCAAACATTCCCGCTTTGTGCCAGGCTTCGCCGTACTCACCTCCGCCGCGAAGGTTTGGCTGGGCGTAGAATCCGCCCTGCTCCATCCACCACGCGAACTCCGGATCCCAGTGCGCGGTCATGGGAATGAGAAATCCGCCATAGGCGAACATCAGAGTGGGAGCTTTGCCGTCGTGCTTCAGGCCTTTTTTTGACGCGATGAACATCGGCACGCGCGTTCCGTCTTTGGAGTTGTAGAAGACCTGCTTTACTTCATATTCGTCGGAATTAAACGGAACCTTCGGTTTTGCGAATACTTCTGTTTTTCCGCTGGCAACGTCGTAGTGGTAAACCGCAGGTGGGATGTTGAACGACTCAAAAGTGTAGAAGCCGTGATTCGAGTCCTCGCGTCCATGCACTTCCGACGCGGAGCCCAAGGCGGGATAACTGATCGTGCCGACCTGCTTGCCGTCGAGGGCGAAGATGCGAGTTTGCGTGACCACGTCGTGCAGGCCAGTGGCGAAGAGCTTGCCGCCGATGATGGAAATTCCGGAGATTACGTCTTTGCTTTCGGGAACGATTGTTTGCCACTTGTCGGCTGCCGGATCTGCGATGCTGACTTTTATTACCCGATAGTTGTCAGCCTGATAGTCCGTCAAAACATACAGGTCATCTTCGTAATTCACTGGCGTAAAGCGGCTGTCAATGCCATGAATGATTTCCCGAATTGGAGAGTCTTGCGTCCGGAGATTTTTGGCGTAAATGTCTTCACGCGTAGCCGGAACGCCGTGCGAAACGCCGATAACTAGATAGCGTCCGTTCTGTGTGACCTGAGCGCTGATCAATTCCATTTGCCCGAACTTCTCGCCATTAAATTCTTTACCGAAGATGAGTTGATCGGAATCGACCGGCTGTCCGATGTGGTGGTAATAGACGAGCGTTCCGGTTGGCTCGAACTTTGAGTAATAGATCCCTTGCTTATCGGGTGCGAGACTCACGCTGCCGTATCGTGCACGCGGAAGCACGTCGGGCAGTTCTTTCCGATTTGGGACGTCCATCAGATGCACCGTCTGCTCGTCGGCGCCGCCCTCGCGTATGCCGTAGACCAGAAGTTGAGCGTCATCCGATACATCGTTGATGTGGACGGAAGTGTTCTGGTCGGCGCTCAACTTCGTCGCATCGATGAGTCGCTCGTCGCTTCCGTGCAGTCCTTTTCGGATGTAAATCGAAGCCTGGTTCTCGTCGGGTAATCGCTTGTTGTAGAAATACGTGTCGCTGCGCTCGACAGGAATTCCTATCGTTTCCACGTGGTGAAGGTCCGTGAGCCGGTTCACGATCTCGGGACGGATCTTTACCTTCGAAAGATACTGCTCGGTGTAGCGCATCTGTTCGTCGATCCACGCGCGCGTTTCCGGACTCTTTTGATCTTCGAGCCAACGATAGTTATCGGTGAGCGTGTGGCCAGAGACTTCATCCGTAACCGGCTTCACCTCCGAAGGAGGAGGTGCTGGTAGAACGATGCCGTGAGCGCCTCGAACTTCTTTTTTCGAGGGAATGTCAGCCGCAATCAGGGCCATGGATGCAATCAGAGTGCATGCAAGGAAGACCAAAATTTTCATGCGGAAAGTTTTAACACGAGGCGGGGTCTTCGTGCTTTAGCGGGCAATCCCGCGGGGATTGCGATCTGCCGGAGGTTACCCGGCTTTGCGCAGTGGTGTTGATTTATGCGCGCCACTGTCGCCTTTGCCGGTTCTCAGCTTCTTTTCGAGATATTCGCGCAAAGCGACAGCATTGTTGTGTTCCTGCTCATGGGAGCTGTACACCAGCGTCAGGCGGCTTGGCGCGTCGGCAATCAGGGCATGCCAGCTTTCTGGATTCGCGCTGAGTTCGGCGAAGTAGCGCTTGCGGAACTCGTTCCATTTCTTGGGATCATGGTTGAACCACTTTCGCAGTGAAGTGCTCGGCGCGACGTCTTTCATCCACGCATCGAGGTGCAGCGCTTCCTTTCTAACGCCGCGAGGCCAGAGGCGCTCGACTAGAACACGCTTCCCATCCGACTTGGCTGCCTGTTCATATGCTCGTTTGAGAATGATGGTTGTCATAAATGAAATACCAGGTTTGAATGCAGTCTTTGGTTACTTGACGCCCATCCTTCCGCGTCCCAGAATCGCCTCATGTGGCTGTCGAAGTGTCCTATTTGCAATTGTAAGACGCCTACGCCGAGCATATTCAACCTGCAGGCCTGGGCCGAGTTTACTTGCTCGAATTGCCGGGCGAAGCTCGAAGCGAAGCCTCCGCGCTCCACACCCCTGGTCGTTCCCATGGGATGTTTATTTGTGCTTGGCCGTCAAGGGCATGTGTTTGAGGTAATTGCCGTTGCCTTTGCAGCGCTGACGTTTGTTCTCTTCATGCTCGAAAGCGTTCACCCACAGTTGCGTGCCAAAAAGCCCCTGCCCCAACCTCTTATCAGACTCAACATCGCGGGTGACCAGCAGTAATCGTTCCCAAAGCGGCAGAGTTCCAGTTCAGAATCTGTACTCTCATACTATTGGCGGTCGCTGATCGCTATTCGCGGCTCCGATCGTCCCTGCGATTCCGTTTTGGTCACACGCAGCCGCTCGATGCGGCGGTCAGTTGAGGCTATCACCTCAAAGCGAAGTCCCTGATCTTCGAAGCTTTCTCCCAGTTGCGGAATGCGTCCAGCGATCTCGCTGACGAGCCCGCCAACGGTTGTTGCTTCTACGTCGTTCACGCGGAAATGAAACAGCTCATCAAGTTTGTCAAGGTCAGTGGCTCCGGAAAGAAGATATGAGTTGTCGTTCTCACGAACGATATCCGCGCGCCTCTCATGTTCTCCAGCAATGTCGCCGACAATCTCTTCCAGCATGTCCTCCAGCGTGACCAGGCCGGCCACGCCGCCATACTCGTCGATGGCGATGGCCATCTGCACCTTCTCGCGCTGCATCTCGCGCAAGAGCTGGCTTACCTTTTTCATTTCGGGAACGAACTGCACCGGGCGCATGAGTTTGGCGACGGTCTCCGTGCGCGCATCCGCATCAGTGATTTGCAGGATGTCCTGAGCGAAGACGATGCCCTGGATGTGATCGAGGTCGGGATCGTATACCGGCACACGCGAGTGCGGACGCCGCTTCAGCAGATCGGTAAGCTGCTCCACCGTTGTGTTAGCCGGAACGGCGACCATCTCGGGACGCGCCGTCATGACCTCGCGAACGATCTTATCGCCAAACTCGACGACCGACTGAATCAGTTCGCGATCGCTTTCTTCCAGGATTCCCTCTTCAGTGCCGGCTTCGAGCAGCGCATCCACCGCTTCCGACGGATGCTCCGGCTCTTCCGGCTCCTGCGTATCGGCGAGTGACGCGACCGACATGCTGAAGCCGAGGACGATGGTGATCGGCAGCGCCACCCAGATCAGAATGTTCAGAATAGGAATCAGGCGAGCAAGCCAGTCTCCGCGCGTGCGAATAAACAGCACATAAGGCAGCAGCCGGTTGAATACCACAATGATCAGGACAATGGCGATCGCGGCCTGCGCTATCTCCGCCCAACTCCAGCGCCCGTCGAGGAAGGTGGCATATCCGATCAGGAGTGCGATAGCAGCGGTGCAGAGCTGAGCCAACAATTGCATGGAGAGCGCAACCCGCGATGTTCCGACTCCCATTTTGGATTCGACACGATGCTCGTAGCTGGCGATGTTCTCTTCGAATTCGCGGGAGAGGATCTTGCCTTTCTCCGCGTAGACGCGCTCGACATACGACACCAGCGTCAGCATGGCTGAAAGTATGGCGAGCGCGATGACGATGGCGAGAATCATGTTTTGAACACGGAGGGCACGGAGGGAACGGAGGGATTTGAGGCTCTGGTTTTTTTTCCTCTGCGTCCTCTGTGTTCAGTCCTCTCGATGAGGGTTGGCGGTAACTTGAGTTTGGCTCGCAGCTTCTGTTCCAGGCTTGCCATTTCGCCGTTGTCCGATTCGTGATCGTACCCTGCCAAATGCAGCAATCCGTGCAGCAGAAGAATTCTAACTTCAGTGGTCAGCGAATGGCCTAAGGCTCTCGCGTTTTCTCGTGCGATGTCGCGAGAGATGGCGATGTCGCCGGCAACCTTCCCGTTCTGGGCTGCCGGAAATGAGAGGACATCGGTAGCTTTGTCTTTGCCGCGAAAGTCACGGTTCAGACGGCGCATCTTGTCATCCGAAGTGATCAGAACGTTCACTTCGCCGCGAATACCGACTGCGCGTTGGGCGGCACGCAGGAATGTCTTTATTTGGGAATTGTTCGCGGGATGGTCCCGGTCGATCATCGGCAGGTTACAGGAAACGAGTATTAGGAACAGGATTATTTCTGTGCCCTATCACCTGCTCCCTGTGACCTCTCATTGTTCCAGAATAGGAGGCGCTTCCGCCACCAGCGGCTCAGCCGGAGGTGCGGGCAGCAGCGACAGCTGCTGTTCCAGGCGCTGTTTGTGATCATCGTAGGCGCGAATGATGCGTTGCACCAGCACGTGCCGTACTACGTCGCTTTCATCGAAGTAGTTGAACGAGAGGCCGTTCACGCCCTTCAACACGTCAATCGCTTCTATCAATCCGCTGCGGCGCGCGTTCGGCAAGTCAATTTGAGTGATGTCGCCTGTGATGACCGCTTTCGCGTTGAAACCCAGGCGGGTGACGAACATCTTCATCTGCTCCGACGTGGTGTTCTGGGCTTCATCGAGAATGATGAAGCTGTCGTTCAGCGTACGTCCGCGCATGAACGCGATCGGAGCGATTTCGATGACGTTGCGCTCGAGGTAGCGATCAACTTTCTCCTGATCGAGCAGATCGTACAAAGCGTCGTAAAGGGGACGGAGATACGGATCGACCTTCTCCTGCAAGGTGCCAGGGAGGAATCCCAGCCGCTCGCCGGCTTCCACTGCTGGGCGCGCCAGGATGATGCGATTCACCTGCTTATTTACCAGTGCAGCAACAGCCATCGCCACGGCGAGATAAGTCTTGCCTGTACCTGCAGGACCGATTCCGAAAACCATGTCGTGCTTCTCGATGGCTTCGAGATATCGCCGCTGGTTCAAGCTCTTAGGCTGCACCACACGCTTCCCAAACGATCGTTGCCGTCCCGTTTCGGCGAGCCCGCGCAACGTCGCGGAGGGATCGGAGATAACAATCTTCAGCATCGAGCCGAGATCGCCGTTGTGGAACGTGTAACCCGACTTGCGCAGGTATTCGTAATCGCCGAAGACTTGCTCGGCGCGAGCCACGTCGCGGGCTGCGCCTTCGATATTCAGATGGTCGGAGCGAAGGTCGATCGAGACATTCAATCCACCTTCCAGCAGGTGAAGGTTTTCATCCCTGGTACCGAACAGGGCCTCCAGATTTGGAGTGATCTCAAGCTGCTTATTCATCGATGGTCGGGGTTTATCCTCCGGGGTAAATGCGAGCAGACGGACAACGGCACGCGTTCTCCGGTATCGCGATCACAGTTTTGGGCTGATGAGTCGGGCGGAAGAGCTTCGGAATGTCGTCCACGAGCGTGGAGCACATCCATCGCGCGTAGAGTAACCGTGCTTTGTGGCGAAGTCAATAAATAGAATGTCAATCCCCGTTTGCCGCCTCCGAGGCTCAATTTTGCTGCCATTCTGCTCTAAACTTTAGATGCCTGCAGGTGCCGAAAGGGCACTGCCAGTTGTGCTTCAGTGCCGGGAGCCGAGAACCATCAACTTGGAAGTTATTCTCGGCTAAGGCAATCCAAAGCTGGATTCCGGCAGGTCGATATGGGACAATCAGTTGGGCACAACCAATGTTTAAGCGACTCCTCAAGCCCGCTCTGATCCTGCTGGTTGTGCTGGTAGTGTGCTGGGTGCTGATCTCTCCGGCAGTCGACTTGGAACCAGGAACGCTTCGCTCACTTCAGTTCGTTGCTATTTTTGCGTTTCTTCTGGGCTCTCTCAAGCTTTGCATACTGCCCCCCGCCCTGCATCTGCAACTGTACGGTCTGGAAGCGATCGAGACCGTCGATCTCGCTCCAAAGCCCCTGAGCGCCAAGACGAGTTGCGTCCTTCTCTGCTGATTCCTGTCTGCCATGTTTGCTGAGGCGTGATATCGCCTCGCGCTGTCCCATTCTCTGAAAAAGGAATCTGACTATGGCCGACACAGCTGTTGCTCGTCCTCAAGGCGATTGCTTCCGCTCTGAAAGGTTCCAGGCATTCTTTGCGAAGCTTCGCGCCTGCAGTCGTGGCACTTTGATGCTCGATTACGACGGCACACTGGCGCCGTTTACGCCCGATCGCGACGTCGCACGTCCCTATATGCAAGTTCCTGGCTTGCTCGACGGCATCATGAAGGCCGGGAGGACGCGCGTAATTATCGTCAGCGGCCGGCCTGCAGGCTCGGTCGCTCTGCTCTTGGGTACCCGCCGCATTCCCGAGATATGGGGTCTGCACGGGCTGGAGCGAATCAATGCCGCAGGCACCCGGGAAGTGCTGCCGTTCTCCGACTCCGATCTGCAGGTGCTGGCAGAGGTCGACATGTTGCTTTCCGCTGCGGGTCTTTCGGAATACCTGGAATTCAAGCCAGGCAGTGTCGCCGTCCACTGGCGCGGCCTTCCCGCCCCCAGGAAGAAGAGCATCAAGCTCGAAGCTACGAAGATTATGGATTCCCTGGCCGAAGAGTCGGGGCTTGTTGTGCTGGATTTTGCCGAGGGGCTAGAGCTGAGGGTGTCCAGCGCCAACAAGGGAGACGCGGTCCGGAAAGCTCTGGGGGAGCGGACTGCGTCTCCAGCGGTTTATATCGGCGACGACATCACCGATGAAGACGCCTTTCGCGCAATCAACGATCTCAAGGGACTCTCCATCCTGATGCTCCCAGTTGATCGCGAAACGAGCGCGCAGGTGCGTTTTCGTACGCCAACGGAGCTATTCGCATTCCTTCAGCAATGGAACGAATGCTGCGGAGGCATGCGATGAGCAACGATTCACGCCTGATCATCGTTTCCAACCGTTTGCCGATGACCTTTGAAATTGCCGCCGACGGAGTGGAATTAAAGCCGAGCGCCGGTGGACTCATTGCTGCTCTGGGGCCGATCGTCAAAGAATCCGGAGCCGCGTGGGTCGGGGCTACCGGAACTTCTTTCGATGCCGCCATCGAGGATGTGCTGGCAGAACTGGCCAACCAGCAATGTCTCATTCCTGTCTATCTGACCGATCAGGAAACGCAAAACTTCTACAACGGATTCGCCAATGAAATCCTCTGGCCGCTCTTCCATGATCTGCAGTCGAGGTGCAATTTCCAGCCGCAGTACTGGCATTGTTACCGGGACGTGAACGAAAAGTTCGCCCTGGCCGCCGACTCGATCGCCTCAGACAACGATGTGGTCTGGGTTCACGACTATCATCTCATGCTGCTGGCGGAGGCTTTTCGCGAGGTCTCGATCGCCACGCCGCGTATGGCCTACTTCCACCACATTCCCTTTCCGGCACTGAACATCTTCCAGAAGCTGCCGTGGCGGGCGCAGATCCTGCGCGCACTGCTGCAATTCGATCTCGTCCTCTTTCAAACCGCCGCGGATGCGGCGAACTTTGTTGAATGCGTAATGTCTTGCCTGAAGGATGAAGCTCACGTTGAAGCCCTGCGGGACTATCACTTGCTGACGTATGCCGATCGGGATACGGTCGCGACCAGTTTGCCGATCAGCATCGATTTCGAATCGTTGACTCACGACGCCGCCGATCCCGCTGTTTCCCGCCTCGCGGAGACACTCAAAGGCCAGGCTGCAGGCAACAGACTGGTTCTGGGATTGGATCGTCTGGATTACACAAAAGGCGTCGGTTATCGCCTGCAGGCGTACCAACATCTGCTCCGCACCTCGCACGAATTCCATGGCAAAGTCTCGTTCTGGCAGATCACAATCCCAAGTCGGGAATCGATTCCGCAATACAAGCGGCTCAAAGAGGAACTAGAGACGCTGGTGACAGCAATCAACGACGAGTTCGGCACGCGTGATTGGACTCCCGTGACGTACATGTATTGCCATCTCGCGAGGACGGAACTGCTCGCCTGCTATTGTGCGGCGGAAGTCGCGATGGTGACGCCGGTAAAAGATGGAATGAACCTGGTGGCCAAAGAATATTGCGCTGCTAGAAACGACAATGGCGGAGTGCTGATCTTGAGCGAGTTCGCCGGCTCCGCTTCGGAACTCGGTGACGGGGCACTTCTCGTAAACCCCTACGATGTCGAGGGAATGGCCTTCGCATTAAGGCAGGCATTCGCGATGCCAGCGGCAGATCGTGCCATGCGGATGGTGAGAATGCGTTCGAGAATTCGCGTATGCAACGTATATGACTGGTATGCCAATTTTCGCGCTGCCTTAGGTTTTGCGACTCATCATCCGCTGCTCGG
>Ga0134126_10002781_pt1 | contig 21969 bp, 14 predicted proteins | sample KB31752_FD_96881 | JGI IMG/M metagenome (GOLD analysis project Ga0134126, IMG submission 96881) | Terrestrial soil microbial communities with excess Nitrogen fertilizer from Kellogg Biological Station, Michigan, USA - KB3-175-2 | ecosystem: Environmental > Terrestrial > Soil > Unclassified ... | reverse complement strand
GGGTAGATCACGACGTACATCACCATCACGAGGAGCGGGACCAACAGGAAACGATTGATCGGACCGTTGTGCGTCAGATAACCGCCGAGGTAGCTCAACATCATGACCGCGAGATACAGGACCATCATCATGATCAGCGCGGTCGCGAGGATGACCGTCGCACGCCACCAATGACCCTTGGTTAGGCGCCAACTCTGCTTAAGCGACGCCAGGGGTCCTTCGCGGTCGATGTAGATGGCGGCCATGAACAATTGCAGCCGGCCCATCAAGGCGAGCATCGCGACGAACACGAGCAATACGATTCCCGCCGAGGCGATGGCTCGCGCCATCAGATGCAACGCGTTGAGGAGGAAGCCGAGTGGGAACGCCACTGCGAGCACCAAGACCAGGGACGCGCCGATGATGACGAGATAAAGCAGTATCGCGCTGACGATGAACGTCGGAAGGCGGGTGAAGGCCGTCGCGAACGCGCGTGCCAACGTGAACGAGTCGTCGCCGCGTGCCAGCGCCGCCTGTTGCGCGGCTACCGCCCCTTGGAAGCTGAGTGCGAGGAGCGAAATGATGAGGACGTAGAGGATCATCGTCCCGGGAAGCGGATGCTGCCTGGCGATCGCCATCTGCTCGACCGGGGAATATGGAAAGCCGTAGCCCGGTACGTAGCTCATCATCATGATCTGCCACGCGCCAAGGGCGAGCGCCGGCAGGAACGCCAGTAACCAGCAGCGGCTGAAGGAGTGACGGTACAGACGTATCGCGTCGTCCAGGACCCCGCCGATGGACTGCGGCCCCGATGGTGTCACATACATGATGACCCCCTGCCCATGAACTGCCACGGCGCCCAGGCGCTGTTGTCCGAGCCTAGCACAACGGCTAAGCTTGGGGCCAGCACACAGTCGAGCGCATTCAGTGGCGGCGGACGAGCTGATTGTCAGAGGGCTGACCGGCGTCGACATGACGCTCAAGGTGGCCGGGCCCGGCACGCGCAGTTACGCGTTCGTGGTCGACTGGCACATCCGGGTGCTTGGCGTCCTCGCGTGGGCATTGCTTGGCGTGCTCTTGCGTCAGAGCCTGCCGGCCGCTGCGGCGTCCAAGGTGACTTCCAATCCCGTCATGATCGCTCTCATGGTCGGTGCGGGCCTGACCTATTTCCTCTACCACCCGGTGCTGGAATTGGCGATGCGAGGCCGGACACCCGGCAAGCGGATCGCCGGTACCCGAATCGTCACGGTGGAAGGTGAGATGGCCGGTACGGGCGCGCTGCTGCTGCGGAATCTGTTCCGCCTGATAGATTCGCTTCCCCTTCTCTACCTCGTGGGGCTCATCTGTTGCTTCGTGACCCGGCAGCGGGTCCGCATCGGCGACATGGCAGCCGGTACGGTGCTCGTCCTCGACGAGACGGCTCCCACCCGCTCGCTGGGCCGGCTTGGACAAATGCTGGGACGCTCGACGCTTCCTGCGGAAACTCTCAGGCTGACGCAGGACCTGCTCGATCGATGGAAGGCGTTGGAGAAGCCGCAGCGCACGGCGCTGGCGCGCGCGCTGCTGCTCAAGATCGAGTCGCAAGGCAACCCGGCCGAGCTGGCCGCCATGGACGAGCGCGCCCTGCGCGCCCGGCTGGAGAATCACATTGCCTCCGGCCGTGCCTGACGCCGACGCAGCGGCCTGGATCAAGGCTCGCGCTCCCGCCTGGCAGGCATTGGCGGCCGACGCCGCCTCGGCTCCGCAGCGTTCACGAGCGACGCCGGAAGAAGCGCTGCGGACGATGCAGACCTACCGGACGCTCGCTCGCAATCTTGCCAACGCGAGGCAGTTGCTGCCGGACAGTTTCCTGGCGAGCGCCCTGGAAAGCGCCTGCGCGACGCTGCATGTCGCCATCGGTCGCCCGCCGAAGTTCGGCCGTTCCCGCCTGCTTACGCTCTTTCGTGATGATATCCCCGCCGCTGCCGCCTCCGTCCGGGAGACCGTGCTCTGGATCGTCGCTCTCTTCATAGTGAGCGCGCTGGCGGGCTGGTGGCTGATCTCGACCTATCCGGCGCTCGTCAGTCTGATCGCCAGCGACCGCATGATCGACGGCGTCGAGCATGGACGCCTGTGGACCGATCAGTTGTTCAGCATCGCGCCACCGGAGTTACTGTCGGCGCAGATCTTCTCCAACAACGTCGTCGTGACGCTCGGCGCCTTCTGCTCTGGAATTCTCTTGGGTCTCGGCACGTTCTACATGATCTCATTCAACGGGCTGATGCTGGGGGGACTGCTCGCCTTCACCCACCAGTACGGCCTCGCGCACGGGCTGGTCCGATTCATCCTCGCGCATGGTCCGGTGGAGCTCTCCGTCATCTGTCTCGCCGGCGCGGCGGGGACGGCGCTCGGGGAGTCGCTGATCCGGCCACAGCTCGCCACCCGCGCCGAATCGCTTCGCCGCCGGGGCGCCGAGCTCGGGCCGCTGCTCATCGCCTGTGCGCTGCTCCTCCTGGGATCGGGGCTGATCGAGGGCTTCATCTCACCGGACCCGCGCTTCTCCATCCCGGTGCGCCTCGCCGTGGGTCTCGGCTACTGGGTGCTGATGCTTCTTCTCCTCGGCGGCAAGCTCATCCCCAGGCCGAAACTCAGCGGTTGATTCCGACCTGACCGCTCTGCCCGGCGTAGATGCGCCGCACCGCCTCCATGTCATCGGCCTCCTCCGCGCGCTTGTCGTCGCGATAGCGCTTCACCCTCGCCAGGCGCAGCGCCAAGCCGCCCGGATATCGGCGGCTCGCCTGCAGATCGCTGAAGGCGATCTCGACCACCAACTCCGGCCGCACGTACACCGTCCATTGGTCCCGGTGCGTCTCGCGCGCGAGCAGCTCCCGCGTTTGCCGCTCCAGCATCGCATCCGTCAGTCCCTTGAAGGTCTTGCCCAACATCACATATTCGCCGCTCGCCCGATCCAGAGCGCCGAGATGCAGGTTCGAGAGCTTTCCGGTGCGCCGTCCGTGGCCCCACTCGGCGGCGAGCACGAGGAGGTCGAGCGTATGGGCGCGCTTGATCTTCAGCCAGCCCGCACCCCTGTTGCCTGCTTCGTAGGGGGAGTCGAGCGCCTTCGCCATGAGGCCCTCGTGCCCGGCCGCGAGCGCCGCGTCATAGAAGGCGCGCCCCTCCTGCTCCGAGGCGGTGACGATCCGGGGTACGCGCAACGCCTCCGGGACTGCTTCGACGAGCGCAGCCGATCGCTCGCGCAGCGGCCGGTCCGCGAGGCTGCGGTCATCTTTGCGCAGGCAGTCGAAGAAATACGCGCGGACCGGAAGCGCTGCCAGGAGTTTCTCGACTTCCAGTCGGCGCCCGAAGCGGCGCATCGTGATCTGGAAAGGGTGCGGCCTTCCCGCGGCATCGTAGGCGATGGCTTCGCCGTCCAGCACCAACGCCTGCGCGGGTAGCGCCCGCACGGCCGCGACAACTTCCGGCAGGGCGTCCGTGACCTCGTTCAGTGTGCGGGTGTACAGCCGAACCTGATCGCCGGCCTTGTGCGCCTGCACCCGCGCGCCGTCCAACTTCCACTCCAGCGCGACCTCACCGCCCCCCAACTGCTGCAGCGCGTCCGCCACGTCGGCAGCGGTCTGCGCCAACATGGGCGCCACCGGCGAGAACAGCTCGAGCTGGAGCCGCCGCAGCCCGGCGCCGCCTTCCGTAAGGGCGGCCACAGCGAGTGCGCCCAGACTCCCCGCGTACATGGCCGCGCGCCGGATCTCCCCGATCGGAACGGCGGACGCGGCGGCAATGGCGTCGACCATCACCCCGGCCAGGGCACCCTGGCGCAGCTCTCCGATGAGGAGGCGCAGCAGAAAGGCCCGCTCCGCGGCGGTCGCCAGCGAGAAGAGATCGGCCAACGCGGCGCCGCGGCGCGCGGCCGATCCGCCGCCGCGGATCGCGGCCAGCTCCGCCACCTGGCGGTCGGCCTGAGCCAAGGTCAGGCTCGCCTTCTCAGGTGGCCTTCCTGCAGTTGCCGCGGCGGTCTGCAGCGCCGCGTATCCGACGCCGATCCGGCCCTGCGGCAGCTCGCCCGCCAGATAGCTCACGCCGATTCCGATCTCGACCGGTGACAGCCCGGCGAGAAGGCTGGCGATCTCGCGAACCTTCGCCAGCCGGGAAGTGGTATCGCCCACGCGGGAGGAAGTTGCGACGAGCTCGGCGAGCAGAGTCATCCGCCGATCTTGCCAGGGCGGAACGCGCCATGCCGACCTCGCCGCAAGGGCAGCGGCTCAGCGCCCGCTCACGCTCCGAGGGACACGCATCCCCAGGGGCGCCCAGCGGCCGTGGTCCGCTCAGCTCTGATAGGTCCCGACCGTCTCCGCTTCCGCGATCACATGTGACTGCGCCGCGGCCAGCACGTCCGTCACGCTCGCACGGGCAGGCACGCGCAGCTCCGGTACATCGAGCGCCAGCAGACGGAAATGATAATGATGCGTCCCGTGGCCATGCGGCGGCTGCGGGCCGTCATATCCGCGGTTGCCGAAGTCGTTGACCGCCATGGGAAGCGCGGCCCGCACCGCGGCACTGTCCTCGCCGAGGCCCTGATGAGCCGGCGGGACGTTGTAGATGGCCCAGTGCCGGAACGTCCCCTTGGGCGCATCGGGATCCTCGACGACTAGGGCGAAGCTGCGTGTATTTCGTGGCGCATCGTGCCATTCGAGCGGCGGTGATACGTTGCCGCCGTTCCTGCTGTAGCGCTCGGGGATGCGCTCGCCATTGTGGAAAGCCGGACTGTCGACGCTGAGTGCCATGTTGGTCTCCTTCTCGGTCGGGACGGCAGCCCGGGATGCAAGGAGCGGACCCGAGCTGCCCCTTTCGGGCGATTCACCGCCCGCCGCAGCGGCTGTTATAGTCCGGCACGCCCTTCCAACCCCTCGCGCGCATTCCCGCAGAAGGACTGGTCATGAGAATCGGCATTCTCGGCTCAGGCACCGTCGGCACGACGCTCGGCGGCGGATTCCTCGCTCACGGCCACGAGGTGATGATCGGCTCGCGCGAGCCCGGAAACCTCCAGGACTGGGCCCGGGCGCACCGCGGGGCGCGCACCGGTACTCCCGAAGAGACGGCGAAATTCGCGTCGGCCGCCTGCTCGACCAGCTCGGCTGGGACACCGAGGACATGGGCGGCGTCGAGGCCGCCCGCGCCATCGAGCCGCTCTGCATGCTCTGGTGCATTCCGGGATTGCGGCACAACCAGTGGACGCACGCCTTCAAGCTATTGAAGTCGTGACGAGTTGGGTCGCACATCTTGGGCCGCCGATTCTCTTCCTGCTCGTCCTGGCGCAGCAGGCCGGCGTGCCCTATCCCATCACTCCGGTGCTCATCGTGGCGGGCGCCGTGTCCGTCCACGGGCGCCTGCCGGCCGCGGCGGTAATCGCCCTGGCCGTCGCCGCCGCCTCGATTGCGGATCTCGGTTGGTACACGGCCGGGTTTCGCCTCGGAGGCCGCGCCCTCAAGGCCCTATGCAGGTTGTCGCTGTCGCCGGACTCCTGTGTGTCGGATACGGAGCGTTGGTTCGGGCGCTTCGGCACGCGCGTTCTCATCGTCGCCAAGTTCGTGCCCGGCCTCGGCCTGGTCTCGACCGCCATGGCCGGCGTCTCGCGCGCGCGACTGGACGGTTTCTTACTCTATGATCTGATCGGCAATGTTCTGTGGGTGACCGTGGCGGTCGTTGCGGGTGTCGTGTTTCACGACGCCGTGGGCGACGTTCTGCGCGTATTGGCCGAGCTCGGCTACTGGGGAGTGTTTCTGCTCGGCGCCGCGCTCGCCGCGTTCCTGGCCGTGAAGCTCTGGCAGCGGCACCGGCTCATCCGGGAGCTGCGTCTGTCGCGCATCACCGTTCCGGAGCTCAAGGAGCTGGTGGACCTCGGGCGCGCGCCCGTCATCATCGACGCGTTGGCGCCGGCGAGCCGGCAGCGCGAAGGCATGATCCCGGGGGCCATTCCGGTGGAAGTGTTGCACCTCGATTCCGGCGCCATGACTGTCGCCCGGGAAGCGGAGGTGATCGTGTACTGCGCGTGTCCGAACGAGGCCTCCGCGGCCCGCATCGCGCAACAGCTGATCCGCATGGGCTGTAACCGCGTCCGACCGCTCACGGGCGGGATCTTCGCCTGGAAGGACGCGGGATTCGATGTCGAGGGGGTGCGGGAATCCGAAACGGCTGCAGTTTCCCGCGCTGCTATGTGAGAGCGGCTGCAGCGGAGCCGCGCCGTGCGCCGCGCCGCCACGATGCACCGACGAGGCCTGTTCCGAACGCGAGACACAGCCAACCGAACAGATCGCCAATCCGGTCGTAGAGCGTCCCACCGCCGCGTCCCGCGAGGGGTAGATCACCCACTACGGTCGTGAATCCCGCGACGCTCGTCGCCCGTGCCACTACTCGGCCGTAACGATCGCTCAAGGTCAGCAGTCCGCCGCGTGCGCTTCTTGCCATGGGCACGCCGTTTTCGACACTCCGCAGCACTGCATCACGGGCGTGAAACCAGCCGTCGGCGCCGAAATCCCACGCGGGCACGGCCAGAAGCCTGGGCCGAGTGGCGCGCTCGTCGTCACGGAGCATCCGTTGAAAGTCCATATCGAGGCAGATCTCGAGGGCCGTGCCATTCGGCAGGACGACCGGACCCGGTCCGGGCTTGAGCACCGACGACTCGAGCACGGGGATCAGGTGGCGCTTCTCATAGGTGACGGGAGCCGCCGCCTGGGGATCGAAAGCCCACGCCACGTTGTGCGGCACTCCATCGATGTCGGCGGCGAAACCGGCGACGACCGTGGCGCCAACTTGTCGCGCCGCTGCCGCGAGTATCTCCTGAGCCGCTGCCTGCTGGGACGGATCGATCCGCGAGATGCTTTCCGGCAGCACCACCAGCCGCACCCCGCGTGCGCGCAGGCGATCGATCTGCGCCGCGTACGTGGCGACCACCGCGAGCTCCGCCTCATCGTTCTCCTTCTGGTGCGGCCCCATCGCGGCATTGCTGTCGATCAGCGCGACGCGCTCGCTGTCCGTGCCCGGCGTCGAGATGCGCCAGTAGCCGTAGGCGGCATTCGCGGCGAAGAGCGCAAGGGCCAACACCGCGGGAGCAGGTCTGCGCGTCTGCAGGGCGAGCGCCAGGCCTGCGGCCACCGCGCCGATGAGGAAAGTGACCGCGCTGAACCCGAGCAGGGCCGCGCTCTGCACCAGCGCGGGCGCGCCGACTTCAGCCGCGGCGGGCGAGCAGACCGATCCCGCCGGGCTGACCCATGACAGGAGAAGATCGAACGCCGCCCACAACGCGGCAAATGCCAGCACGGCGGGTATCGGGCCGAATGCGCGCCGGACCTGCCGTGCGCCCATCACGGCGGTGGCGAAGAGCAGTCCCGGCACCAGCAGGTAAAAGGCCAATGCCGGGGCCGGCATGATTCCGGCATAGGCCCGCAGCATGTTGAGCGCGCCGAGAGCGAACGCCGCCCACGATGCGGCGAATGCTGCCCAGGGCTTCGACTCGCCGCAGGCGAGCCAGAGAACCGGCACCGGTGCGAGCCACAGCAGCCACCACTGGGTGCCGAGCTCGAGGGAGAGATAGAACCCCGCCGCGCTGAGCAGCGTGCAGACGATCGCGATCACTGAGATTTCTCCACCATGAAGGACTCGAACACGCGTCGCATGGCCCGCCGGTACAGCGCGCGGAATTCCTCCTCGCCGCCGGCGATGCGCCCGGCGCGATAGAGGGTAATGAGGCCCTGGCTGAGGGCCGCATTGATCAACATGATCTCGACCGAGGAGGCTCCCGCGAGCTGTCCCTGACGCAGACCTTCTTCGAGCGCTTTGAGCTGTACATTGCCCGCGGGCGAGCGCCTGGCAGCAAAGTCATCCGGGTAACGGCGCGCCTTGCGGGAGGGAAGGAGAAAGGCCGCTTCGAAGCGGCGCGGCTCGCGCAGAGCGAACTCGAGGGCGGCCTCAGCGAGCTGCTCGATCCTTGCCAGCCCCTCGGCTGCCGGCAATGCAGCCACGATCGCCGACCATTCATCCAGAGCATCCAGCACCAGCGCATCGACCAGAGCCTCCTTGTTCTCGAAATGCCGGTAGATCGCCATGGGCGTGATGCCGACCTTCGCCGCCACATCGCGCAGCGACAGCCCCTCGAGCCCATGTCGCTCGAAAGCCTTGCGCGCCGCGGTGAGGATCTTCTCCCGAGTGCTCATGTATACACTGTATACTTAAAGCGAGAGCGCAGGCAAGCCCCGGGCGTGAGGGGGCCGCCGCCCTTCGGGATCGCAGGAATCGACGGTTCCCTCTAGACGAGCACTCGCTCGATGCCGCCGTCGTTCGCCCGCGCCACGTATTCGGCCATCCAGTTCTCGCCGAGGATATGCCGGGCGATCTCGACGACGATGTAGTCGGCTTCCGTCCCGGCATCGTCGTCGTAGCGCTTCAACCCCTGCAGGCAGGACGGGCATGAAGTCAGGATCTTGACCTGCCCGGCGCCCGCCGCGCGCAGCTTCTCCGCGCCGGCGCGCACTTCCTCCTCCTTGCGGAACCGCACCTGTGTCGACACATCCGGCCGTGTGATGGCAAAGGTTCCCGATTCGCCGCAGCAGCGGTCATTCTTCTCGATGCGGCCGTTCTGTGAGTCGTTCATGAGGGAATTGACGACCTTCAGCGGGTCGTAGGTCTTCATCGGCGTGTGGCAGGGATCGTGGTACATGTAGCGGGTGCCCGTCACGCCCTCCAGCCGCACGCCCTTCTCCATCAGATACTCGTGGATGTCGACGATGCGCGAGCCGGGGAAGATCTCCTCGAACTTGTAGCCCTGGAGCTGGTCGTAGCAGGTCCCGCAGCTCACGACCACGGTGCGGATGTCGAGGTAGTTCAGCGTGTTCGCCACGCGGTGAAAGAGCACGCGGTTGTCCGTCGTGATCTTGTCCGCGCGGTCGGACTGTCCCGCGCCGCGTTGCGGGTAGCCGCAGCAGAGATACCCAGGCGGCAGGACCGTCTGCACCCCGACGTGCCACAGCATTGCCTGGGTGGCGATTCCCACCTGCGAGAAGAGCCGCTCCGAGCCGCAGCCCGGAAAGTAGAACACCGCCTCGGTGTCGCTGCTGGTCGCGGCCGGGTCGCGGATGATCGGCACGTACGCCGGATTCTCGATGTCGAGGAGCGCGCGGGCCGTCTTCTTCGGCAGCCCGCCCGGCATCCGCTTGTTGACGAAATGAACCACCTGCTCGCGCATCGGCGGCTTGCCCGTGGTCGCCGGCGGCCGGCGCGTCTGCGCCTTCGCCACGCCTTTCATCACACCGTGCGCCGCCCGCTGCGCCTTGTAACCCCAATCGATCATCAGCTTGCGCGTGAGGCGAATGGTCTCCGGGCGCGTGGCATTGAGGAAGAACATGGAGGCGGCCGTGCCCGGGTTGAAGCGCTTCTTGCCCATCCGCCGCAGCAGGTCGCGCATGGCCATGGACACGTCGCCGAAGTCTATGTCGACCGGGCAGGGGCTCTCGCACTTGTGGCAGACGGTGCAGTGCTCGCCGACGTCGGCGAATTCGTCCCAATGCCGGATGCTGACACCGCGGCGCGTCTGGTCCTCGTAGAGGAACGCCTCGATGAGGAGCGAGGTGGCCAGGATCTTGTTGCGGGGGCTGTAGAGCAGGTTGGCGCGCGGCACGTGGGTGGCGCACACCGGCTTGCACTTGCCGCAGCGCAGGCAGTCCTTGATGGAGTCGGAGATCGTGCCGATGTCCGACTGCTGCATGATGAGCGACTCGTGACCCAGCAGGTTGAAGCTCGGCGTGTAGGCGTTGGCGAGATCGCCGCCCGGCAGGAGCTTGCCGCGGTTGAACCGGCCCTGGCTGTCGATCGCCTGCTTGTAGGCGCGGAACTCCGCGACTTCCGCCTCCTCGAGGAACTCCAGCTTCGTGATGCCGATACCATGCTCGCCGGAGATGACTCCGTCCAGCCGCCGGGCGATGCCCATGATGCGCGCGACCGCCGCCGTGGCGGTCTGCAGCATCTCGTAATCATCGGAGTTGACCGGGATGTTGGTGTGCACGTTGCCGTCACCGGCATGCATGTGCAGCGCCACGAACACGCGTCCGCGAAGCACGCGCCGATGGGCATCCTCGCAGGCTGCCAGGATCGGGGCGAACACCCGCCCGCCGAATATCTGCTGCAGTGGCGCGCGCAGCTCCCGCTTCCACGAAATGCGGATCGTGCGGTCCTGCACCACATCGAACACCTTCAGGTCCGGCACCCGCGCCACCCGCGCCCGCAACTGCGGCGGCAGGGCCTCATGGCCGAGCGCCTCGAGCCGCGGCAGCGCCGCCCCGAGCCCGGTATCGAGATGCTCGGCGAGCCACTGCCAGCGCTCGCGCACCTGCGCGAGCAGTTCTCGCGCCTGTGACCCGCGCTCGCCGATCACCTCGGCATCGGGCAGGTTCCCGAGCTCCGTGTCCTCGGCGCGCGCGAGCGGCAGGGGTGCCGCGAATACCCGCTCGAGCTCGCCGATCAGCGCCAGCTTGTTGGCCGTGGACAGCTCGACGTTGATCCGCTCGATCTCATCCGTGTACTCGCCCATGCGCGCGAGCGGCAGCACCACGTCCTCGTTGATCTTGAAGGCGTTGGTATGGCGGGCGATGGCCGCCGTGCGGGCGCGATCCAGCCAGAACTTGCGCCGGGCCTCCGCGCTCACCGCGATGAAGCCTTCGCCGCTGCGCGCGTTGGCGATGCGCACCACATCGGATGTGGCCGCGGCGACCGCCGCCTCGTCGTCACCCACGATGTCGCCGAACAGGGCCATCTTCGGCAGTGCGCCGCGCTTGGACTTGGTGGTGTAGCCCACGGCGCGCAGATAACGCTCGTCCATGTGCTCGAGGCCCGCGAGCCGCACGGTGCCGCTCGCGATGAGGCCGTCGAGATAGTCCTTGATCTCGACGATCGCGGGCACCGCCTCGCGCGCCTGACCGAAGAACTCCAGGCACACGGTGCGGGTGTGCGCCGGGCTGCGGTGCAGCACCCAGCGCGCCGAGGTGATCAGCCCGTCGCACCCCTCCTTCTGCACGCCCGGCAGGCCGCCGAGAAATTTGTCGGTGACGTCTTTCCCGAGGCCCACCTTGCGGAACTTGCGGCCGGGAATGCGCAGCGTCTGTGTCCGCAGCGCCGGTGCGCTGTCGGGGGGATGGCGGCCGTCTTTCCAGACCATCTCGAACTCGGCCGTCTCGATGTCATGGATCTTGCCGCTGTTATGGGCAACGCGGGTGACCTCCAGCCAGTTGCCGTCGCAATCGACCATGCGCCACCAGGCGAGGTTGTCCACGGCGGTGCCCCAGAGCACCGCCTTCTTGCCCCCGGCGTTCATCGCGATGTTGCCGCCGATGCAGGAGGCGTCGGCAGACGTGGGGTCGACTGCGAACACCAGCCCGCCCTTCTCCGCGGCGGTGGCGACGCGGCGGGTCACCACGCCGGCCTCGGAAAAGATCGTCGGCACGGGCTGCGCGAGTCCGGGCAGAGTCACGCTTTCGATTGCGCCCAGTCGCTCGAGCTTCTCGGTGTTGATGACGGCGGAAAGCGGGGTCAGGGGAATGGCGCCGCCCGTGTAGCCGGTGCCACCGCCGCGGGGAATGATGGTCAGCCCGAGCTCGATGCAGCCGCGCACCAGGTCCGGGATCTCGGCCTCCGTATCGGGCATCAGCACCACGAAGGGGTACTCCACCCGCCAATCGGTCGCATCGGTGACATGCGAAACCCGGGCGTAGGCGTCGAAGCAGACATTGTCTCTGCGTGTGCATCTTCCCAACACGCGTGCCGCCCTGCGGCGCAGCGCCGACCAATCCTCGAAGTCGGACTCGAAGCCGCGGATCGCCTCGCGCGCCGCTGCCAGCAGCTCGCCGACCCGGTCATAGCGCTCCGTATCGCCGGCATCGCGGCGGCGGTCCACCTCGGTCAACCGATGGTGCAGCGCCTCGATGAGCAGGCGCCGCCGGCGCTTGTTCTCCAGCAGATCATCCTGCAGGTAGGGATTGCGGCGTACCACCCAGATGTCGCCCAGGACCTCATACAGCATCCGCGCCGAGCGGCCCGTGCGCCGCTCGTGCCGCAACTCCTGAATGAGCGCCCAGTGCTGCGCCCCGAGCAGGCGGATCACGATCTCGCGGTCGGAGAAGGACGTGTAGTTGTACGGTATCTCGCGCAGCCGCGCCGACGGCTCACGCTCACGCGCAGGCTCCAAAGGCAACGATTCCTGTGTCGGTATAGCGTTCATCCGGATCTTCTACGGCATAGCGGGCCAGGGCCGCTCCCTGGCCCGCGGTGACCGTGTAGGGTCTCGCTAGGGCAGATCTGTGCTGCCCATCAAAAAGCGATCGCACTCGCGCGCGGCGCCGCGACCCTCGTTGATCGCCCACACCACCAGGCTTTGTCCGCGGCGGCAATCGCCAGCCGCGAACACGCCCTTTACGTTGGTCGCGAATACGCCGTGCTCGGCGTCGATGTTGGAGCGCGAGTCGGTCCGCACGCCGAGGTCGGCGAGCACCGGCTGCTCCGGCCCGGTGAAGCCCATCGCGAGCAGCACCAGGTCCGCGGGGATTTCCCGCTCGCTCCCCGGCACGTCGACGGGAAGGAAGCGGCCGCCGGAGTCCTTCTGCCAGGCGACCTGGACGGTGCTGAGGGAGCGGACCCGCGCCTCGGTATCGCCGTTCAGGCGCTTGAGCGTGGTCACGTACACCCGCGGATCGGCGCCGAATCTCGCCGCGGCTTCCTCCTGGCCGTAGTCCAGCTTGTAGACCTTGGGCCACTCCGGCCAGGGGTTGTCCGCCGCGCGCTCCATCGGCGGCTGCGCCATGATCTCGATCTGGGTCAGGCTCCTGCAGCCCTGGCGCATGGCGGTCGCGACGCAGTCGGTGCCGGTATCGCCGCCGCCCACGACCACGACGTGCTTGTCACGGGCATGGATCGCGGAGTGATCCGGACCGCCGTTGAGCAGCGCCTTCGTGCTCGCGGTCAGGTACTCCATCGCGAAGTGCACGCCCTGGAGCTTCCGGTTCTCGACGGTCAGGTCCCGAGGCTGGGTGGCGCCGGTGCACACGACGATGGCGTCGAAGTCCTTGAGCAGCAACATTGCCTCGACATTCTCGCCGACGTTCGCGTTGCACACGAACTTGACGCCCTCCTGCTGCATCACCTCGATCCGCCGCAGGACGACATCCTTCTTGTCGAGCTTCATGTTGGGGATGCCGTACATCAGCAGGCCCCCGGGCCGATCGTCGCGCTCGAGCACGGTCACGTTGTGGCCGGCGCGATTCAACTGCGCGGCCGCGGCGAGGCCTGCCGGTCCCGAGCCGATCACCGCTACCCGCTTGTCCGTGCGCGCCGCCGGCGGCTCGGCCACGATCCAGCCCTGCTCCCAGCCTTTGTCGACGATGGCGTTCTCGACGCTCTTGATGGTCACCGGCGGGGCGTTGATGCCGAGCACGCACGAGCCCTCGCAGGGCGCCGGACACACCCGGCCGGTGAAGTCCGGAAAGTTGTTGGTCTTGTGCAGCCGCTCGAGCGCATCGCGCCAGAGGCCGCGGTAGACCAGGTCGTTCCACTCCGGGATGAGGTTGTTCACCGGGCAGCCGGAGGCCATGCCCGAGATGAGCTTGCCCGTCTGGCAGAACGGCACGCCGCAATCCATGCAGCGCGCGGCCTGGTTGCGCAGGCGCTTCTCGTCCATGTGATGGTGGAACTCCTGCCAGTCGCGCACCCGCTCGACGGGCGTGCGGTCGACGGGAAGCTCGCGCAGATACTCGATGAAACCGGTCGGCTTGCCCATCTGAGTCAATTCCCGCCGACGCGCGCGAGGTCGCGCGCGTTCTCTTCGAAGGCCACCATGATGGCCTCATCACCCGTCAGACCCTGCTCGTGCGCCCGCTTGAGCGAGGCGACCGCGCGCTTGAAGTCCTTCGGCACCACCGCGACGAACCGGGGTACCAGACGGTCCCAGCTCTCGAGCACGTAGCGCGCTCGCTCGCTGCCGGTGAGGTCCCGGTGGCGCTCGATCATGGCGCGCACTCGCGCGATCTCTTCCGGGTCCTCCAGCCGCTCGACGCCCACCATTTGCGTGTTGATCCGCGAGGGGAACTCGCCGGCCTCATCGAGCACATAGGCGATGCCGCCCGACATGCCGGCGCCGAAATTGCGCCCGGCCGGGCCCAGCACGACCACTCGACCGCCCGTCATGTACTCGCAGCCGTGATCGCCGACGGCCTCCACGACGGCATCGGCGCCGCTGTTGCGTACGGCGAAGCGCTCGCCCGCCATGCCGCGGATGTAAGCCTCACCACTCGTTGCGCCGTAGAGCCCGACGTTGCCGATGATGATGTTCTCTTCCGGAGCGAACGTTGAGCCGGCCGGCGGATAGACCACGATCCGGCCGCCCGACAGCCCCTTGCCGAGGTGGTCGTTGGCGTCGCCTTCCAGGACGAACGTCATGCCGCGCGGCATGAAGGCCGCGAAGCTCTGCCCCGCCGATCCCCTGAAGCCGATCCGGATGGTGTCGTCCGGCAGGCCCTCGGGACCGTACTTGCGCGTGATCTCACTGCCCGTGATGGTGCCGACCACACGGTTGACGTTGCGGATCGGCAGCTCGGCACGGACTCTCTCGCGGCGCTCGATGGCCGGGCGGCAGAGCTCGAGCAGCGTCGTCACGTCCAGGGATTTCTCCAGCCCGTGATCCTGCTCGATCTGGCGGAAGCGGCCGACCTCGGCGCCGACATCCGGCTGGTAGAGGATGTTGCTGAAGTCGAAGCCCTTGGCCTTCCAGTGATCGACCGCCTTCTTCGGGCTCAGGCGGTCGACCCGTCCGACCATCTCCTCGACGGTGCGGAAGCCGAGATGCGCCATGATTTCCCGCATGTCCTGCGCGATGAAGCGCATGAAGTTGATCACGTGCTCCGGCGTGCCGGCGAATTTCTCGCGCAGCCGCGGATCCTGGGTGGCGATGCCCGCCGGACAGGTGTTGAGATGGCAGACCCGCATCATGATGCAGCCGACCGCGACCAGCGGGGCCGTCGCAAACCCGAACTCCTCCGCACCCAGCAGGGCCGCGATCACGACGTCACGCCCGGTCTTCAGCTGACCGTCCGCTTCCACGGCAATGCGGCTGCGGAGGTTGTTCAGGACTAGGGTCTGATGCGTCTCGGCGACGCCGAGCTCCCACGGCAAACCTGCGTGGTGGATCGAGGTTTGCGGCGAAGCTCCGGTTCCGCCGTCATAGCCGCTGATCAGGACGACATCGGCGTGTGCCTTGGCGACGCCCGCGGCGATCGTTCCGACGCCGACTTCGGATACCAGCTTGACGCTGATGCGCGCCTCGCGGTTGGCATTCTTGAGGTCGTGGATCAGCTCCGCCAGGTCCTCGATGGAGTAGATGTCATGATGCGGAGGAGGGGAGATGAGGCCGACTCCCGCCGTGGTGTGCCGCGTCTTGGCGATCCACGGATACACTTTCGTGCCGGGGAGCTGCCCGCCCTCGCCGGGCTTCGCGCCCTGCGCCATCTTGATCTGCAGCTCCCGTGCGTTGACGAGGTACTGGCTGGTCACGCCGAAGCGGCCCGAGGCCACCTGCTTGATGGCGCTGTTCCTGGAATCGCCGTTCGCCAGCGGCTGGTAGCGTTCCGGATCCTCGCCGCCTTCGCCGGTGTTGCTCTTGCCGCCGATGCGGTTCATGGCGACCGCCAGCGTCTCGTGCGCTTCCTTGCTGATGGAGCCGTACGACATGGCGCCGGTCTTGAAGCGCTGGATGATGCTCTCGACCGGCTCGACCTCTGCCAGTGGCACGGGCTCGGACGGTGCGAAGTCGAGGAGCCCCCGCAGCGTCGCGAGCTTCTTCGACTGGTCATCGACCAGGTGCGCGTAGGACTTGTAAGTGGCGTAGCTGCCGGTCCGCACCGCCTTCTGCAGGCGATGGATCGACTCCGGGTTGAACAGATGATGCTCGCCGTCGGCCCGCCACTGATACATTCCGCCCGCCTCGAGCGCGTGGCCGTTGGTGGCACGCGCCGGGAAAGCGGCGCGATGGCGGATCAGCACCTCCTGCGCGATGGTCTCCATGCCGATGCCACCGATGCGCGAGGCCGTCCAGGTGAAGTACTGGTCGATGACGTCCTGGCGCAGGCCCACAGCCTCGAACACCTGCGCGCCGTGATAGCTCTGGATGGCGGAGATGCCCATCTTCGACATCACCTTGACCACGCCCTTGGTCGCGGCTTTGACGAAATTCCGGCACGCCAGCTTGGCATCGACCTGGGTCACCAGCCCCTCGTGGATCAGGCTCTCCAGCGTCTCGAACGCGAGGTACGGGTTGACCACCGAGCAGCCGAAGCCGATGAGGAGCGCGAAGTGATGCACCTCGCGCGCCTCGCCGGTCTCGAGCGCGAGGCTGACGCGCGTGCGCAGTCCCTCGCGAATCAGGTAATGATGCAGCGCGCTCACCGCGAGCAGCGCCGGCACGGCCGCGAACTCGCGGCTGACGCCGCGGTCGCTCAGGATCAGGATGTTGACCTCCTCGTCCTCGATCAGCCGCCGGGCCGCGAGACAGAGCTCCTCCACCGATTTGGTGAGTCCCTTCTCGCCGCGCGTCGCGCGGAAGAGGATGGAAAGCGTGCCCACCTTCAGGCCCGGAAGCGACAGCCGCCGCACCTTGGCGAACTCCTCGTTGGTGAGGATCGGGCCCTTGAGCTCGAGCCGCCGGCAGTCCGCGGGCTGCGGCCGCAGGAGGTTGCCCTCCGAGCCCAGCCAGACCTCGGAGGCGGTGATGAGCTCCTCGCGGATGCAGTCGATCGGCGGGTTGGTCACCTGCGCGAAGAGCTGCTTGAAGTAGTCGTAGAGCAGGCGCGGCTTGGCCGACAGCGCCGCGAGCGGCGTGTCGTTGCCCATGGAGCCCACCGCCTCGACGCCGCTCTTCGCCATCGGCGCGAGGAGGGTGCGCTCGTCCTCGAACGTGTAGCCGAACGCGATTTGCCGCGCGCGCAGCGCTTCCGGATCTGCTGGCGGCATTTCCGCGGCCGCCGGCAGGTCCTTGAGGTGCACCAGGTGCTCATCCAGCCACACCCGATAGGGATGCTCGGTCGCGACGGTGCGCTTGATCTCCTCGTCGCCGATGATGCGTCCCTGCTCGGTATCCACCAGGAACATGCGCCCCGGCTGCAGGCGGCCCTTGCGCACCACCTCCTGCGGCGGCACCTCGAGCACGCCGGCCTCCGAGGCCATGATGACCAGGTCGTCCTTCGTGACGTAGTAGCGCGATGGCCGCAACCCGTTGCGGTCGAGCACCGCCCCGATGCTCTTGCCGTCGGTGAAGGCGATCGAGGCCGGGCCGTCCCACGGCTCCATCAGGCTGGAGTGATACTGGTAGAACGCCTTGAGGTCCGGATCCATGCTCTCGTGGTTCGACCAGGGCTCCGGGATCAGCATCATCATGGCGTGCGGCAGCGAGCGCCCCGCCAGCACCAGCAGCTCCAGCGTATTGTCGAGCATCGCCGAGTCGCTGCCGTTCGGGTTGACGACCGGCAGGATCTTCGGGGTGTCCTCGCCGAAGAGGTCCGAGGCGAAGAGCGCCTCGCGGGCCTTCATCCAGTTGTAGTTGCCCCGCAGCGTATTGATCTCGCCGTTGTGCGCCAGATAACGGTACGGATGCGCCCGGTCCCAGCTCGGGAAGGTGTTCGTGCTGAAGCGCGAGTGCACCAGCGCCAGGGCCGTCTCGATCGCCGGATGCTCGAGGTCGGTGAAGTACTTCGTGAGCTGCTCGGTGAGCAGCATCCCCTTGTAGACGAATGTCTTGTGCGAGAGGCTGCAGAGATACCAGTACTCGGCGCCATCGATGGTCGAGGTGCGGATCTCGCTGTAGGCGCGCTTGCGGATGATGTAGAGCTTGCGCTCGAATTCCGCCTCATCGCGCACCTTGGGGCCGCGGCCGATGAAGACCTGGCGGATGAAAGGCTCGCCGGCGCGCGCCGTCTCCCCCAGGGAGGCGTTGCTCACCGGCACCGTGCGCCAGCCGAGGACGGTCTGTCCCTCCGACTGGATGATGTGCTCGAAGACCTCGACGAGGCGCCGCCGTCGCGTCGGATTGCGGGGAAAGAAGACGAGACCGCTCGCATATTCCCCCGGCCCGGGGAGCGAGAACAGGCGATCCTTCCGGGTGACGTGCTGGAAATAGGCGTGCGGCATCTGGATGAGCACGCCCGCGCCGTCGCCCGTATTGGCCTCGCACCCGCAGGCGCCCCGGTGGTCCAGGTTGCGCAGCACCTGGATGGCCTGCTCGAGGATGCGATGCGATTTACGGCCCTTGACGTCGACGACGAAGCCCACGCCGCAGGCCTCGTGCTCGAACCACGGGTCGTAAAGCCCCTGCTTCCCAGGGGGAAGGTGTGGGGGACGGCGCCCCGGTCCCGGGGGGACCCGGGGGGTGCGCGCCGCGGCACTCCGGCGCTGATGTCGCATGACTGATCGGCCTCTCGTGGGTGGAAAAGCGCGCGCACGGTTCCTTACGCCGGTGCGAGCCCCTCGATCAGGGACGGATCTCGCCGGCGGCGCGCGCAAAATTGTCCAAAACTGGAGGGCGGATCGCGGCGCTGCACCCGGACGCTTGGATTCGGAGTCCGGGCAGCGCGTGCCCGTCTGAGCCGCCGATATGACCCGATAATATCCGCCTGGGGCACCGGGTCAATGGTGGTGCGCAGCTTTTTACGGACATTTATGAAAATTGCAACCTTCAATGTCAACGGCATCGGCGCCCGCCTGCCGGCGCTCCTCGAGTGGCTCGGGCGGGAATCGCCCGACGTCGCCTGCCTCCAGGAGCTCAAGGCTCCCGACGCCGCCTTTCCGCTGGCGGCGATCCGCCTGGCCGGCTACGAGGCCGTCTGGCACGGCCAGCGCTCCTTCAACGGCGTCGCCATCCTCGCCCGGGGCACCGCTCCGGTCGAGATCCGCCGGGGCTTGCCCGGCGATCCTGACGACACGCACAGCCGCTACATCGAGGCCGAGGTCGGCCAGATCGTGGTCGGCTGCCTTTATCTGCCGAACGGTAACCCGCAGCCCGGCCCCAAGTTCGACTACAAGCTGGCCTGGATGGAGCGGCTCACCCGGCATGCCGAAACGCTCCTCAGCCTCGCCAGGCCGGTCGTGCTGGCCGGCGATTACAACGTCGTGCCGACCGACTTCGACATCTACGATGCGAGGAATTGGCGCAAGGACGCGCTGTTGCAACCTGAAACCCGCGCCGCCTACCAGCGTCTGCTCGACCAGGGCTGGACGGACGCCGTGCGCGCCCGTCATCCCGGGGAAAGCATCTATACGTTCTGGGACTTCTTCCGCGATCACTTCAAGCGCAACGCGGGGCTGCGAATCGATCATCTGCTGCTGAGCCCCGATCTCGCTCCGCGCCTGCTCGATGCCAATGTCGATCGTTGGGTGCGCGGGGGTGAGAAGCCCAGCGATCATGCGCCTACCTGGGTCACGCTGACATAACACCTGACATTGGCGGCGCGGCCGCCGGGGCCTCGGCTCGAAAGGCAGCGCGCGGGCTGCCGCGAATACGTGCCGGGACCACGGAACTGTCCCGCTTCTTTTACATTTCCTCTCATATTTCATAGAGTAGGGCGGTGACCGCCATTCCGTACACTGACAGCGTGGCTCTATCAGGGATCGCTTTGTTTCTGGACGTCGACGGCACGCTGCTGGAGATCGCAGCGTCTCCGCAAGCCGTGTCAGTCCCGGATGACCTGCGGGAGCGGCTGCGCGCGCTCTTTCTGGCGAGCGGCGGGGCTGTCGCCCTCGTCAGCGGTCGCGCCATCGCGGATCTCGACAAGCTCTTTGTGCCGCTTACGCTGCCGTCTGCGGGCCTGCACGGTTTCGAGCATCGCAGCGCCTCCGGCGTCTACCGACGCAGGCCGCTTCCGTCTGCGGTCGTGCTCGAGGCCGCGCGCGGCGCGATGTTGGAATTGGCGGCGCGCCACGCGGGCCTGCTGGTGGAGGACAAGCGGTTCGCGCTTGCGCTGCATTACCGAGGCGCACCCCTGCTCGAAGACGCTGCCATTACGGCCATGCGCGACATCGCGGCCCGGGCGGGCGGCGAGCTCGAGGTGCAGCGCGGCAAGATGGTCGTGGAGCTGCGGCCCGCCGGCGCGACCAAAGGCGAAGCCGTGGCCGCGTTCCTCGGCGAGGCGCCGTTCGCCGGCCGGTTGCCCCTCTTCGTCGGCGATGATCTGACGGACGAGCCGGCGTTCGAGCTCGTGAACCGCTGCGGCGGCGTGTCGGTGCTCGTGGGCGCTCCCCGCCCGACGGCGGCACGCACGCGCCTCGCCGACGTCGCGGCCGTGCGCGACTGGCTCGCGCAGCTTCAGGCGGAGCCCGCGTCCGCGTTGCGGCGGCTGTCCGGGGCGCCGAGCGTGGTGGCGAGCTCGGAGGGCCCCTCACTAGCGGCGCGTTCCGTCCCGCGCCTGCGAGGCCGGGCCTGATGGGGCGGCTGATCAATGTCTCCAACCGCGTGCCGCTCGCCAAGACCGCGGCGCCCGGAGGGCTCGCCGTCGGCGTGCTCGCCGCGATGCGCGCCCGCGGCGGCCTCTGGTTCGGCTGGAATGGCGAGACCGCCAGCCAGGAAGCGGCGGACCCGGAGATCACCATCCGTGATGCGCTGACCTATGCCACGATCCCGCTGCCGCAGGCGCTCTACGAGCGTTACTACAGTGGCTTTGCCAACGGTACCCTCTGGCCTCTCTTTCATTACTTCCTCGCCGGCTTCCGCTACGACGACCAGGAGTACGCCGCGTACGAGCAGGCCAACGCGCTGTTTGCCTCGCGTCTCGCGCCGCTCCTGACTCCGGGCGATCTCATCTGGGTGCACGACTATCACCTCATTCCGCTCGGGGAGAAGCTGCGGGCGCAGGGAGCGCACCAGCCGATCGGCTTCTTCCTCCACGTTCCGTTCCCGCACTTCGAGGTGTTGCGCGCCTTGCCGACATTCGCGGAGATCCTGCGGGCGCTCCTCGCGTATGACCTGATCGGATTCCAGACGGAGGCGGACCGCGACAGCTTCCTGGATGCGGTGCGGGTCCTCTGGGGCGCGCAAAGCGTGGGGGAGGGCGGCACCGTCAGCAGCACCGGCCGCACGGTGCGCACCGGCGTCTACCCGATCGGCGTCGACGTGCAGGCGATCGCCCAGAGCGCCGCCAAGGCCGCCAGCTCCGCTCCGGTGCAGCGGATGATGCAGAGCCTCGTCGGCCGGCGGCTCATCGTCGGCGTGGACCGGCTCGATTACAGCAAGGGACTGCTGGAGCGCTTCCAGGCTTACCGCCAGTTCCTCGAGAGCTACCCGGAGCAGATCGGACAAGTCACTTTCCTGCAGATCGCGCCGCTCGGGCGGCAGAAGGTGCAGGCCTACGCCCAGATCCGCGACTCGCTGGAGCAGAGCTCCGGCCGCACCAATGGCCGCTTCGCCGACGCCGACTGGACACCCATCCGCTATCTCAACCGCAACTTCCCGCACGCGACGCTGATGGGATTCCTTCGCGCCGCTCAGGTTTGTCTCGTGACGGCGCTACGCGACGGCATGAATCTCGTCGCCAAGGAATTCATCGCCGCCCAGGATCCGGACGATCCGGGCGTGCTCGTGCTGTCGAATCGCGCTGGCGCGGCCTGCGAGCTGACCGAGGCGCTGCTGATCAATCCCTACGACATCAAGGGCATCGCCGGTGCCATCCAGCGCGCGCTCACCATGACGCTTGCGGAACGCCGCCTGCGTCATGCGACCTCGCTCGCCACCCTGCGGGAAAACGACATCCACCGCTGGCACACTCGCTTCGTCGATGATCTGCAGGCGACGCGCGGGCGCGCCGCGTCTTCCTCCCGCCGGGGCACCGGCCCCACCGAGTTGTCGGCCTTCAGACGCTGACCGGATCGCGAGCTCCTCATTGACAGCGCTGTCATTCCGGCATAGGCTGCGCCGGCTGAGGAAAT
>Ga0134126_10002779_pt1 | contig 21974 bp, 26 predicted proteins | sample KB31752_FD_96881 | JGI IMG/M metagenome (GOLD analysis project Ga0134126, IMG submission 96881) | Terrestrial soil microbial communities with excess Nitrogen fertilizer from Kellogg Biological Station, Michigan, USA - KB3-175-2 | ecosystem: Environmental > Terrestrial > Soil > Unclassified ... | reverse complement strand
GCAAACTGGCAGACCGTCGAACGGTATGTGCAGCGGCAAGGGCAGCCTCACGACGATCTCCGGCAGCTCCGAATGTTTTAGTTCTGTGATACCCCGCAGCTTGCTGCGGGGAGCTTCATTCAAAAAATTCTATCCCCCACTCGAAAACCTGTCAAACTTTCGTATCAACTTCTTGCAGTGAAGTTGAGTTCCCCATACAATGATCGATAGCAACGATATCGTCTCACGATCTCTTCGCTAGGAAAGGGACAATTATGAAAATCTATCTCGACACAGCCAACATCAAGGAAATCCATGAAGCGGCAAGCCTCGGATTGCTCGACGGTGTGACCACGAATCCCTCTCTGGTCGTCAAGGAAGGCAGAAGTTTCAGAGAAATGCTGCAAGAGGTATGTAAGATCGTGGATGGGCCGATCAGCGCCGAGGTCGTGAGCGTGGAAGCGGACGCCATGGTGAAGGAAGGTAAAGAGCTCGCCAAGATCCACAAGAACATCGTAGTCAAGTGTCCGCTGGTTCCGGAAGGGTTGAAAGCCACCAAGCGGATGGCTGCTGAGGGCATCAGAGTGAACGTGACTCTCTGTTTCTCACCCACACAGGCGCTGTTGGCAGCCAAAGCCGGCGCCTGGTGTGTCTCGCCTTTTATCGGACGTCTCGATGATATCAGCTCGAACGGCATGGAGCTCATTCGACAGATTCTGACGATTTACAAGAACTATGACTACAAGACCTTGGTGTTAGTGGCGAGCGTCCGCCATCCGCAGCACGTCGTCGAGGCGGCGTTAGCCGGCGGCCACATCTGCACCATGCCCTACAGTGTGTTTCAAGCGCTCTTCAAACACCCGCTGACCGATGCCGGACTGAAGAAGTTCTTGGACGACTGGAAGGCGAAAGGGCAGCAGTAGCAGCTGACGAGTGGGGTAGGTTCCGTGTTCAGTGCGTTCACCCTACTCCAACCATCGCTCTTCCTCAAATGGAAGATGAGCGGAAATGGACCAGCCAACAGATGAGTATCTGTTGATATTCCTATAAGTTACGTACGGTCAATTTCTTTTCTAGCCCTCCGAAACACCGCGTGGAACATTGAGCGAGTCAATTTCCCGGTAAACGTGTTTTGTTGGCTGGGATGATAGGAGCCGAGCAGTGTTATACCCCATGGCAAACGATAGACGACACCATGTCCGAATTTGGGGATCGGCGTCGGTATAGCACACCCCTGGATCCGACAGGTCTTGAGGTAATGATCGAAGGCAATCTTTCCCAGAGCAATCACCACACAGTGATTCTTTAGGAGGCACACCTCCTCCTGCAAGAATCGGCCGCAGCGTTCAAACTCATCCGGCGTAGGTTTGTTATCCGGCGGTGCGCACCGTACGGGTGCTCCGATGTAACAATCCGTCAACGATAAGCCGTCGTCTCTGTGTTGCGATGCAGCCTGATTAGCGAATCCATACCGATACAATGCGTCATACAGCCAATCACCACTTCGATCACCGGTGAAGATACGCCCGGTTCGATTCCCTCCGTGTGCCGCAGGGGCGAGCCCAAGTATATAGAGCCGCGCTCGGGGATCTCCGAAGCCGGGAACCGGCCGCCCCCAGTAGGTCCAATCACGATACTGTTTCCGTTTCTGCCATGCAATCGCCTGTCGATAGACGACCAACCGGGGACAGGCCATGCATTCGGTGATAGTCTTGTTCAGAACTGTCAGAGTACTCATAGAAGTGACAGTGTAACACGAGCAGGAACCCTATTCTGCTTGCCGGTGATTGAGTGAGCTGTTAGCATGATTTCGCCTTTGGTGACGGCATGTATTTGGACACAATAGAGGAGTTGGAGAATGATCATCCGTGGTGTGCAGTCCTTGTCTTCTATGGTCGGGATCGGTCTCTTTATCCTGTCACTGTGCTCTTCAGCTCTGGCCACGTCGGAAACAACGGACAATGACGGCCAAAAGTCAGAGGCGGAGAAGGACTTACTCATACCGGATCTACTGGATTCACAGCCCGAACCGGAAGACCGTCTAGTCATTCTTCCGGAAATCAAACGCGAGGGAGAGCGGTTCTTTCTGAGTTCATTCAAGTTGCCCGACAAGATTACCTTTGCGGGAGTGCCGGTTCCTCTGGATAATTGGCAAGTGAGAGAACGGGTCGAATACGAGTTCTATCAATTTTTGGAAGATCAAGGTGAAAGCATCGTCCTCGCCAAACGTACCGGGCGTTGTTTCCCTCCTGCCGAAAAGCAGTTGGCCGATGCCGGTTTACCGGATGATCTCAAGTATATGTTGCTGGTCGAGAGCAAGTGCATTTCAGCCGCCTACTCGAGAGCTAAGGCATCCGGTCCATGGCAATTCATCCCCTCCACCGGACGCCGGTATCGACTGAAGAGCGACGCTGTCCGAGATGAACGTCGAAATCTCGAAATGTCAACCGAAGCGGCAGTGAAGTACCTCAAGTACCTCAAAGATTTTCAGGACAACGATTGGTTCTTGGCCATGGCCTCCTACAACGCCGGTGAGGAACGAATCCGCAAGCTGCTCAAGGAGCAAAAAATAGCCGACTATTGGAAGATGCATGGCCCACGCGAGACTCTGCGGTATGTCCCTCGTATCATCGCCGCTAAGGAAATCTACTCCCAGCCGGAGAAGTATCTCGGGCTGACCAAGAGGGATCTCTACATGCCTCTTGAGACTGAAACCATCACGGTGAATATTAAGGAATCTCATCGCGCGATGACCTCGATCGCCGAAGAATTCGGCACTTATCTCCTCGAGCTCAAGATGCTGAATCCTGAGTTTAAGAAAGATGTGCTCCCTCATGGCACCTATCAAATCCGCGTGCCCCGGCAGACCTGTCCTAGCCGCTGTTTCAAACAAGAAAAGATTCCATAACGCCATGCGGCTTCGCCTTCCCGCTTCTTCTGCGCGGTCGCTCCTTCGAAAGCTGATAACCGCAGGGCTGAGTATGGCGGATCCCTACCAAGCCCTGCTCAGACATGTCACGCGAGATCGCCACTCCCTGATTGTGGGACGTCGCGCCTATGATCTCTCACATATCAGCCGTATTATCGCGGTCGGCGCCGGCAAGGCGTCGGCAAGGATGGCACAGGCATTAGAGACAGCCTTAGGGACAAGATTGAAAGATGGACTCGTCATCGTCAAGACAGGTCACAGACTCGCCACCAAACGGATCACCGTGGTCGAAGCCGGTCATCCGATTCCAGATCGTGCGGGCCTTGAGGCCACTCAACAGCTTCTGCGTCTGACACAGCATCTGACGCCTCAAGATCTGCTGATCGTTCTCTTGTCCGGAGGTGCGTCGAGCCTCCTACCGGCTCCAGTCGCCGGCGTAACGCTAACCGACAAGCAACGCACGACACGCCTGCTGCTCCGCAGCGGTGCAACAATCAATGAGATCAACGTCGTGAGGAAACATTTGTCACTGGTCAAAGGTGGCGGGTTGGCCCTGTCCACTCGGGCGAAGGTTGTTACGCTCTTACTTTCGGACGTTATCGGCGATGATCTCGGTTCTATCGGCTCGGGACCGACAGCAGGCGATCCCTCGACATTTGCGGACGCAGTGGGAGTGCTGCAGCGGCATGGATGCTGGCATGCCGTGCCTGCTGCCGTACGCCGCTACTTGTGCCATGGTCGAAAAGGAGATGCGCCGGAGACCTTGAAGCCTGGTTCACGACGGTTGCGCTCCGTACAACATCACATCATCGGCAACAACGGGATGATGCTGGAAGCGGTCGCGCACGCCACACAACAGGCAGGCCTCCACACCAAATTCGTCTCTCACCCTATCTTGGGAGAAGCGCGCGTGGCAGCGAAGCAGTTGACGGACCTTGCCAAGGCGATTACGGAGGAGGGATCCGGGAGCTTGAATCGCCCCTGTTGCGTGGTGGCGGGAGGCGAGACCACGGTGACGGTCACGGGCCGTGGGAAAGGTGGACGTGCCCAGGAATTCGCCGCTTCTGCGGCATTCGAGATCGCCGGCCTCCCCAACACATGGGTCGTGGCCCTAGGCACCGACGGAACGGACGGACCCACCGATGCAGCCGGGGCGATTGTCAGTGGAAGCACCGTCGCACGAGCGAAGAATCTCGGTATTGATCTCCGGTCTTCCCTAACGAGACACAATACCTACCCTGCCTTGAAAGCTCTTGGATGTCATATCCGTACCGGTCCTACTGGAACGAATGTCAACGACCTTTATCTCGTCCTCCTGCTCTAGCTACTATGCCGACTTATGGCCCGTCCCTTTATCCTTCCGCTGTCTCAGTGTAGCGACGTCGATCTCACAGGGGGAAAGGCCATTGGGCTCGCTCAGCTCATTGCGGCCGGCTTTTCTGTCCCCCAAGGGTTCTGCATCACGACAGAGGCATACATACAGTGTCTGTTTGCGTCAGGGTTTATTGATAATGAGGAGTGGCTTAAGGCTCCGCATTATCTGGAAACGAGCGAGCGTCGGCGTTGGCCGACTGCCGGACTCGCATCAGACAGGTAGAAACTTCCCAACTGACCGTCCAATGGCGGATGGCACTCCAAACTCTCAGTCGACCGTCGAGCGAACGTTGGGCCGTCCGATCATCAGCCACGAATGAGGATAGGGCTCAAACCAGTTTCGCAGGGCTTTATCGCACTCACCTGGGCGTGTCTCTTTCAGACATTGATGCTGCAGTGAAGGACCTGTGGGTCTCACTGTGGGAAGAACGGGTGGTGAGCTACACAGCTCGCCAGAGCCAGAAGACAGCTCCGAGAATGGCGGTGGTGATCCAATGGATGGTTGCTGCTCAATCCGCCGGAGTCGCCTATTCAATACATCCTGTGACCGGACGGCCGAATCAGGTGACGATCAATGCCGTACCTGGGCTCGCAGCGTCGCTGGTCGATGGCACAGTCAACCCCGACCAGTATGTCGTGGAGGTCACTCATGAAGGGCAGCCGATGCGGGTTCTTAAGCGAATCCTTGCGCATCACTCTCAACGATTGTCTGTTTCCAAGGTAGGACTGCGCATCGAGCCGTTTGACGACGCGACTCACATCCAATCGCTCACCGATGCACAACTCTTTTCCCTGGCGCAGACGACCAAACACGTGGAACAGGTCTTCGGTCACCCCATCGATCTCGAATGGACCTTCGATGCCGAACACCTGTGGCTCATACAGGCACGGCCGATTACGGCGGTCCGCCCTTCTTTCAATCTCACGAACGACGACTGCGAGTGGTCGCGAGCGAATTTCAAAGAGACGCTGCCCGAACTGCCGAGCCTGTTGAGTCTCTCATTTCTTGAGCGGTTCATGGATCGCCACATCATCTCTCATTATCGAAAATTGGGATGCCGTATTCCCGATGGACTTACATCGATCCGGGTACTGACAGGACGCCCTTATCTGAACGTGACCCTGTTCCATATCTTAGTAGTCCAACTAGGTGGAGACCCATCGCTGAACGCCGAACAGATGGGCGGCGAACCTCTGCAAACCATCCCAAAGGTACGCCCGATCAATGGAGCGGCGCTTGCTCGAGCCGTGTGGATGATGTGGGCGGAAATGCGGCGAGTTGAGCGGTCCGGTCCACGATTGTTTCGGGAAATGAAGGATCTGGCTACGACTTATCGCCGTGAACACATTCTGCACCTGTCGGTGGAAGAACTCGTGCTCGAGCTCGACAAGCTCGGCCCCTGGTTGGAGGGCCGTGACGTCACGTTCGGCATTGTCGGTGGCGTCGGCCAATGCCTGCAGATTTTCAACCAATTCCTGCCTCGGTGGCTCGGACCAGACTGGAGGGGTTTGTTGAACACCGCTCTCCAAGGACAAGGAACCGTCATCAGTGCACAGCAGATTGTCCGCCTTGCCGAACTGACGGACATCGCCCGAGACGAACCGGCGACCGGCACATTTCTCACATCGGAACCATGGGAACCTGCGCCATTTCGTGAGGCTCTCGCCGACACGAAATTCCTACAGGCCTTCGACAGGTACTTGGAAGACTATGGGCATCGTGCAGTCGGTGAATCAGACCTCATGTCCCCCCGTCTCGTCGATACCCCTGAATCAATTCTAGCTATCGTGCGTATTCAACTCATCTCCGGCTCTCCTTCACAGAGGAGCATCCTCTTGCGTCAGGGCAACGCCAGAACCGCTGCGCTGGCTCAGATCAAACAGCGCATCGGCTGGCGTTACCATAGGTGGATCATCTTTATGTGGCGTTACTGAAAGCTTTGTCGGTTCTTCTCGCTGCGTGAAGCTAATCGACACCACTTCATGTATTATGTGATGGCCCTCCGCACCCTCCTGATGCGTCTCGGAGAACTTCTGGTCGAACAAGGTCGGCTCCACCAGATTGACGATGTCTTTTTTCTGTCGGACGACGAGCGAGCCGACCTGTTGGCCGGAGACACACCAGACTGGAAGGCCGTGATCAAAGCTCGGAGAGCTGAGCGAGAGCGCTACGCAGCAGTCGAGGCACCTGACACGATCCGCGACTGGGAAACTGCGAACGAACAGATCGTGACATCTGACAAGGCTGAAGGAAACGGTATCTTGTCGGGTACGCCGATCAGCGTCGGAACCGTGACAGGTCCGGTGCGAGTGGTCCGTTCGCTGGTGGATTGGGGCAAGGTACTGCCGGGAGAGATTCTGGTGGTCCCCGTTATCGACCCCGGATTGACCCCTCTCTTCGGTCTTGCCGGAGGTTTGATCGCGGAAATGGGCGGCACACTGTCGCATGGAGCCATCATCGCTCGCGAATACGGACTGCCGACCATCGCCAACGTTGAAGGAGCTATGGCGCGGCTTGCTGATGGGCAACGTATTATCGTAGACGCCGGATCAGGGACCATTTGTATCGAGCCCTCTCCACTACCCTAGGATAGATAGAGCTGATCGATCGTGGCCTTCTGCTTCCTTGACCTTTCTCAATCCATTGCGTACTCTGCCCCAAATTCTCCTGTTCTAACACTATATATGCAGGAGTTCGGTGCGTCTGCACTTTAGATTGGTCAAGCAATGACAGACATAACCCCCCTTCTTTTAATCTTTGGGGCAGGACTGTTCCTGGGTGGTCTGCTGGCAGGCCTGTGGATCACAGGTCGCTTGCGGTCTCAGGCTCAACGAGCCGAGGCGACCGTGGACGAACTTAGAAAGCAACTAGAAATAGAACGAGATGCCCTCGTGTCCGTTCGCCAAGCATGGAACGAGGCTCAACAGGCCCGCGTGACGGCTGAAACCCGGATGGAAGACACAGCTCGACAACTTTTTGAGCAGAAAGTTCTGATCGACCACATGCGCCAGGAACTCATGGGATCGTTCCAGGCCCTTTCCGGTGAAGCATTGAAACACAATAATGAAGCGTTCTTGAAGCTCGCCGCCGTGTCGTTTGAAACCCTGCATGTCAAAGCGGACAGTGACCTGGTGCAACGGCAGCAGGCGATCGATGCCTTGGTTCGCCCACTTCAGGAATCGCTGCAACGCTATGCTGAGCAAGTACATTTGCTGGAGCAATCCCGCCAGTCGGCCTATGGCGGATTGGATCAGCATCTACGATCATTAACGGAAACACAACAACGGTTGCAGCAGGAGACAGGGAACCTAGTGAAAGCCTTGCGGGCGCCGACCGTACGAGGCCAATGGGGCGAGTTGACGTTGAAGCGAGTGGCTGAGCTCGCTGGTATGGTGGACCATTGCGATTTCGCCGAGCAGCCTTCTGTAACCGGCGACGAAGGGCGCTTCCGACCGGATATGGTCGTGCAATTGCCTGGAGGACGACAAATTATCGTGGACGCGAAGGCCGTGCTCTCGGCCTACCTCGATGCCCATGAAGCCCAGAACGAGGCTCAACAGGCGGAGGCTTTGCGTCGCCACGCCGCTCAGGTCAAATGTCGTATGGACGAACTGTCTCTGAAAGCGTATTGGACTCAGTTCGATCGTGCACCGGAGTTTGTCGTGTTGTTTCTCCCAGGTGAGCAATTCCTGGGGGCGGCGCTGGACCAGAATCCCCGTCTTATTGAGGAAGGGTTTGCAAACGGGATCGTATTGGCGACTCCGGCGACGCTCATTGCGTTGCTGCGGGCGGTCGCTTACGGCTGGCGTCAAGAACGCATGACCGCTCACGCAGAAGAAGCCGGTCGGTTGGGCAAGGAACTGTATGAGCGCATGGCGGTCATGGCAGAACATATGAACGATGTCGGCCAGGCCCTCGGCAAAAGCGTGTCTGCTTACAACCGGGCCGTCGGTTCTCTTGAGACACGCATTCTCCCCGCAGCACGGCGCTTTAAAGATTTGGGGGTATCGTCGGAGCGGGACCTCCCGATGCTGGAGCCGACCGAAGTTGTTCCACGCAAGACCTTGCCGTTTGAGATCGAATGAAGGAGCAAGCATGACCGACGAACAAGCCATGGTCGAAACATTTCACAACAAGTTCGAGATTTTGGTGCAGATAACGCCAATGGATGTGAGTGAGGAGACGAAACAACTGCGAGTGCGACTCATTCAGGAAGAGTTCGATGAATTGAAAGAGGCCATGGTCACTGGAAATCTAGCCGCAGTGGCCAAAGAAATGGCCGACCTCTTGTATGTAACCTATGGAACTGCGGTGTCCTACGGGATCGATATGGAACCGGTGTTTCAGGAAGTGCACCGGTCGAATCTGAGCAAAGTCGGCGGCTACAAGCGGGCCGATGGGAAATGGGTGAAGCCTCCCACGTACTCGCCGGCCGATGTCCAATCGATTGTGGAGGTACAGCGGGAGCAACTGTCGGCGGAGCGGCCATCCGTGCATGAAACCGCCGCCTACATGCCCCAGAGTTCATGAGAGACCCACACTGCCCAAGTTGCGGAACACCCTTCATCCGTGTCGTTTATGACGAGGGAATCATGGGGCGACTCTTGAATCGCTTCAGGATACTCTCATTCCGGTGCCAACTCTGCACCACTCGGTTCCGTGCCTATCGAAATCAGCTCCCACGTCAGACCTCAGTCACGGATCGTCGGCAATACAAACGATTGCCGGTGTCGCTCCGGGCCAATCTTCTCACAGAGAACGCCTTACGAATGGACAATCGTGTAACGGATATCTCCATGGGTGGCTGCACGCTTGAGACGACAACGACCTTGCCTCAGGGGACGTTTATCGAGCTGGTCATCAAACCGGCTTCCGACGAAGAACCCATTAAGATTGAGACGGCCATGGTCTGTTCTTCGCGCCCTGAATCGATGGGCATCCGGTTCCTCGAAATGGTGGCAGACGATAAGAACCGCCTCAGTCAGGTGATCCTCAGCTTGCTGGTAGGACAAAGCGCCAACCTACAGCTTTTCTCGTGAGAATCTCTCGATACGTTAAGTTGCCCTTCGTGGAATGGTGACCAGAAGATTGTCGATAAGACGAACGGAGCCAAGCCGCACCGCACCAAGAAGCACGACTCGTGACGTCAGAACGGAAAGCGGTTCCAACGTAGACGGATCGCAGACCGCCAGATAATCGATTATGAAGGCCGGTTCTTTCTTGACGATCTGAGCCATCGCTGACTGTACTCCTTCCCTGTCGGCAACCCCTCTTCGGATCGCCTCCGCACCTGCTTGCAGGCTCTTGTACAACGTCGCGGCACGAATTCGGTCGTCAGGCGACAGATAGATATTACGTGAGCTCATCGCCAGCCCATCCGCTTCGCGCACAGTGGGATATACGACAACCTCTACACCGAGGTTCAGATCTCTCACCAACTGCCGGACGAGCGCCGATTGTTGGAAGTCTTTCTGTCCAAAGAGTGCGATCTGAGGGCGGACAATTCCGAAGAGCTTCGTCACGACGGTTGCCACGCCCGAAAAATGATGAGGCCGTGCCTCCCCTTCCCACCGACGTGCAATCGCCGGAAGTGTCACCATGGTTTGAAATCTGCTCGGGTACATCACCTCCACGGTCGGTTCAAAACAGACATCGACTCCTTCCTTTCGGCACAACTCTCGATCACGCGAAATGGGACGTGGATACTTGGCTAGATCTTCCTGAGGACCGAACTGCGTGGGGTTCACGAAGATGCTGACCACGAGCGCATCGCACCGCAACCGCGCCGCCCGTATCAGCGCCTGATGACCTTCGTGCAGCGCCCCCATTGTCGGAACCAACCCAATCTTCACGCCTTCGCGAATAAGTCCCTCGCTCCAAGCTGCCATGGCTGCGGGTGAGCGAATGACCCTCATGAGCCCGGTGAAGAACTGCGGGCAGGACGTGAGCCATATCTTGCTGAAGGCTGGGGGAAAAGGAGACGTACTTGAGACTGGTCCTTGGCTTCGGTCAACAACTGTGTCACCGATTGTTTGAACGTCGGATGAACCCAGAGTGGATCCAGTTCATTCATCGGCATGAGAACAAATCGTCGCTGATGGAGACGAGGATGCGGAATGGTCAACCCTGGTTCCTTGATCACATGCTCGCCATAAAAGAGGATATCTAAGTCGATCGTGCGAGGACCGGACCTATTGTCATCATCACGCCCAAGAGAGCGTTCGATTTCCTGGAGGGTTGTTAAGAGACTGCGTGGCATGATGTCCGTTTCAAGCTGCACCACCCCATTCAAGAACCAACCATCCCCCGGATCGGTCTGGTCCCAAACCGGTTCTGTTTCATATAATAACGAGATGCCGTTCAGCCGGGAATGCGGTAAGAGGCTCAGCAACGTCACTGCCCGATCGCAAAAATCGATCCGATCATCGACATTCGACCCGAATCCAATGAAGACTGTTTCCATAGCCAGTTAGACGTGAAGGGTAAGGAGTAAGGGGCTGTCAGAATCCTGCTTTCTTAATCCGCTCAACCGCTTCTGCCAACCGTTCTTTGGAGGTGCAGAGCGTCATACGGATGTACCCCTCTCCTGGCGCGCCGAATCCATTGCCGGGTGTCGTCACAATGCCGGCCTTCTCCAAAAGATGCGCCGTAAATGACGTTGAAGTATAGCCCTTCGGCACCGTCACCCACACGTAGAAAGCGGCCGGAGGGGGATCGACTTCTAACCCAAGACTCTTAAGACCAGGAATCAGGATATCTCTCCGGTCTTGATATGTTTTTCTCAACCCATCGGTCATGCTGTCATTTAAGCTCAGAGCCGTAATCCCGGCCTCCTGAACCGCCTCAAAACAGCCAGAGTCCAAGTTGCTTTTTACCTTTCCAAGTCCGGCCAAGACATCCTTGTGGCCGACGGCAAAGCCGATGCGCCAACCGGTCATATTGTAGGTCTTGGAAAGTGAATGGAACTCAACTCCGACGTCCTTTGCGCCCTCGACTTCCATGAAACTCGCTGGACGACCCCCATCATAGTACACCTCCGAATAGGCGGCATCGTGACACACGATCACGTGATTCTCCTGCGCGAATTCCACCACGCGCTTGAAATAGTCCTTCGTCATGATTACCGAGGTGGGATTGTTCGGAGAATTGAGCCACATCAGCTTGGCTTTCTTGGCCACCTCTTTCGGGATCGCGCTGAGGTCCGGCAAGAAATCGTTGGCTTTCGTCAGCGGCATGATGTGGGACGTACCACCGGAGAAACTGGTACCGACCGGATACACAGGATAGCCAGGGCTCGGAACCAAGACGATATCCCCAGGATCGACAAAGGCAAGATGAATATGCCCAATGCCCTCTTTCGAGCCGATCAGTGTGAGAACTTCGTTCGCCGGATCAAGCGTCACGTTGAATCGGCGTTTGTACCAACCAGCCACGGCTTTTCTGAAGGACAACATGCCTTCATAGGAGGGATATTGGTGATGCTTCGGGTCCTTGGCTGCATTCGCCAAACTCTCGATAATCGGCATCGGCGTCGGCAAATCGGGATCGCCGATGCCGAGATTGATAATGTCCACTCCACGTGCGATGGCTTCTTGCTTCATTTTATCGATCGCGGCAAATAAATAGGGAGGCAGTGTCTTAATGCGTGTAGCAACTTCGATTGGAAAACCGGCCATTATGATCTTACTCCTTTCGTAGATGAGCTCGTCATTACGCCGTCATGTCCGCAAGCCGTGGAAACTTGTTCGGACTTTCGACATGATGATGTTGGGACTTGTCGACGAAGAAAACAAGACTACTTCAGGAATGAGCCGGTAATCAACGACTGGATTGAAGCAGATGCCCAATCAGTCGGTCAGCCGTTTGATGGAGCTGGGGGAGCTGTGGCCGAGCGGCTGATTTGACTTGATGTTCGGTAAGACGAGCCTTCATCAAGTCTGGCGCACATTCTTGACAGAGTGAGTCGATCCCGTTTTCCTCCATTTCCAAATGAAAGAGAAGGCCATAGGCACGATCGCCATAGCGAAACGCCTGCAGTGGCGCAATGTCAGAACCGGCCAATGACACGCAGTCCTTCGGCAAGTCAAAGACTTCCCCATGCCATTCAAAGACGGGGAAGTGCTCAGGACCGGCCCCAAACACAGGGTCCTGTTTCCCCACATCAGTAAGACGAACAGGAGTCATGCCGATTTCCAATGTCTTGCCTGATCGCACGGTGGCGCCAAGCGCCCTTGCCATGAACTGACTCCCCAAACATACCCCGATCATCGACGTACCGGCGAGCAGTTCGGATCTGATGAAGGCGGTCTCCTCGGCAATCCACTTGTCCGAATCGTTCACTGACATTGGTCCGCCCATCACAATCAACAAGTCCCCTCCGTCTTGAGGCACGCCGTCTTTCGGAACAAGAGTATACTCAAGACTCACGCCACGCTTCGCGAGGGCTTTTGCAAAAACACCCGGACCCTCGAAGGAAACATGTTGGAGACAAACGACGCGCATTGATCCCATTGCAGAGGAGACTTTCGGTTCTTATATACCGAATGGCGCGATGAATAAAGAGTGTTTGCAACACATGGTCACCCCAACCACCCTAATCCACGTGGGCGCTGGCTTTGCCGATGAAATTGGCAACCCTCCAGTCGTGGATTACTGCAAGATCGTCACTGAAGTCCAGCAAGGTTCACAGCTATATCGAACGCCTAACCATCGTTAATGACTGAGGATCATTTATGAATTCGTCAATGAGAATAATGAGTTAGAGATGTTGGCCGGTTGAGAACCTTGTGATGGCTTCCCTTTTCCGTTCCCGCTCCCTTAAAGTAGGCCGCCCACATGTTAACACCTAATACGACGGAGTCGCTGATTCTTGGCATCGATCGCGTCTTGATCCACACGCAGGACGTGGAGCGTGTCTTCGCGCGATTTCGTTACGAGTTCGGCTTGCCGGTCGCATGGCCAATCACCGACTGTGGCCTGCTCGTGTCGGGTGGCCTGCACGCCGGCAACATGACTATCGAGATTGGTCGTTTCGCAGGATTTGGGATTCCCGGAACCTGGTTCTACGGGCTCGGTTTTGCACCATCGCAGTCGACATGGGAGACAGTGAACGGGTTAGTGTCTCGAAAAGTGTTGCACACGCCCCCTGTGACACTGCACTCCGAAGAGCCGGTTGCAACCAGATCCACGCTCACCTTCTTGCGCAATCTCCTCAATGGCCAGCCGAACACACCGTTTTGGTTCGGTCGACCTTGGGGCGGAGACACTCGAATCTGTCGCGCTCTGGCGGCCCTCAGTACCTGGATGGTCCGCACAGAAGCCGGCGCCATGACGTTTTCGAAACTGTTGGGCAGTTCCGCAGTCTTCATATGCGACAACCAAATCGATCGTCATCAAGAACGGCTCACGGAATTGAAGGCCAACTGGCGGAGAACGCGACAGAGCGGACCCTATGGAATCACCGGCATTGCCGCAGTCGATATTGAGCTTGCCACCAATGCTGCCTGTTGGGGAAGACTCCTGGATCGGCCGGACTTGGATACAAGTTCGGCCCATTCTTTCAGCATGGGACCGCCGCTTCGATTTCATCACGGTGTGAGAAACCGATTGCTCGGTATCGAGTTTTCATGTGCCGATCTTGTATCAACCGCTCAGAAGCTTATTGAAAAACGATCGCTGGTTCCAACAGATGGCAACAGAATCACACTCTCTCCAGACCGAATGGACGGTTTGATGATTGGATTCAGCCAGTCTCAACTACAAGTCTGAAATGTCGGGAGATTCCCCGTGACAGCATTTCTGGTGTTCGGCTTCTCAACCGGAAAGAATTGACAGAAGAAATCGGATGGGCCGTGAGAGCGGGCGCCGGCGGATTGGGTGGAGGATTCGGTTGGCTGTGGACGAAACAACATGGCATCGCCCAGAGGTATGTCTCTCGCCCTGACGGACTCGTCTGGATCGCACGAAAGCATGATCGCCCCTGACTCCTGACCCCTGACAAACCAGAACTATTTGTGCGTGCTCTATCCGCCTAGCAGCGCTTGGCTCTTCCCGCGTTTTTGCACTCTTTAGCTCGGTGCTTGAACGACCGATGAGTATCCATCATACCTGGCGCGGCTCCACGGATAGCGCACCTTGTTGATGACCGTCCCGCAGAACCACCCAAGATTCCTCTAGACATCGCCCGTGTTATTCACTGCGACAATTGCTTCCCTCTCGTTACCACGCGTGCTGGTACCACCTGGGGGAACGGTTAGCTTGGTCACGACGACCCTACCGAGAACGACCGGCAGAGCAGCCTCACGATCTTAGTGGAATTCAGCAAGAGCGGATGACGTCGCTGAGAAGGCGCTTCCACGTACGATTTGAACAGCGAGTGGAACAGGTCACTGCACTGAGGCAGTACGACTATCTCGATATACTCGATCAAGCCTGGTCGGCTTGAAAATTACCGCGTTCGACTGGCGGTGTCGTCCAGGACGTCGGTTCGAGTAACTTCTGGTACGCCGCCATTTTACACGCCTTCTTTCGACCCACGAAGATGGTCGGCATCACGGCTTGCTCATCATGGTCACCCAAGGCAGAGAGGAAGCGACCATCGCAGCTGCCTGGTGTGAGAAGGTCGACCTCGCGCGGCACGGCTCATGTAAACTCAGGGCCAGGCTGCGCTCCCGGCTTGCCGCGGTGGCATCATGCTGGATGCGCTCGCAAGCCTAATTGTGAGTCCGTCCCTGCGCTAGAATTGGTATCATGAAACACTCCCTCAAGAACGCAGATGATCTTCGGTGGCTGATCGGGCATACGGGCGGTTTCCGCTCAGGATACGTGACCGACGTACAGATGTCCAAACGCCGTCTCTTCGACGAAGGTTCCGGACGGGAGGTGCCGGCCGGTACCACCGTCTCGGTAGCCATCCGGTATGAAATTCGCGGGATGGTTCGAGTGGCCAAGCTCACTATGAGCGGCGTGACGGACTTTTCCATCTTCGAGCAGGATGGCGCCGATTGTTCCGCCCTTGGCATCATTCAAACTGAATTCAGCGCAGGGAAGCTTCGTTTCTGGTTTGATCCCCAGGGAGAGCTCTACGTGGTGTGCGATGAGGCCCATTTGGATGAAATCGCCACGCCGTTTGTGATGGCCGACCAGGCCGCTGAATTTGCTCGATGGACGTTCCAAGGTCAAACGGCCGAAGGCCCCACGGTGGAATGGCTGTTACACGAATTGGATCGAGCCGGGCTGCCCTGTGCTTGGCGCGACGCGAAGCGGGCTGTCGCCATTCATCCGGCGGTGCAGTGGGAAGGCGATCTGATTCCAGTAGGCGACTCCACGGCCAGCGGGGATAACATGGTTCATGTTATGGCCTATGGCCCACCAGAGGGGTCGGGTTTCGGTTTGATGCTGCGGGTGTTTGGGATTCAGGATCGACGGATGAGCCGTATCCTCGAAGTCCTGACCGATCAAATCACCCAACATTTTGCGGGTGACTGCCTCGTCGGCACGACGATCATCCCCGGCCGTGAATGGGAGAGTTGGTTGATTCGGGAGCATCATGCACGACACAACCGTCGGGAGAGATGATGGGTGAAACTGATCAGTGCGCGTGCTCGGCGGAATAGTGCCCGTTACCGTTCCCGTTTGCAAATCCGGCTGCCCCGTTGCCGTTTACGTACCCCGAGACAGGGTGAATCGCGGCGCTTCCGTTGATCTGCTTGCCCTTTCCGTTGACACATTCCACCAGGGCCCAAAACCGTAATGGGTTCACCCGCTGCTTTCGGGCAATCTCCAGAGACGTTCCTTCCAAAACGGTATTCAGCGACAGGTCCGTTCGCCAACCGAGGTGCTTGGTCAACGGAGAAATCACTTTTTCCACGGCGGCAATGACCTTGTTGCCGTTGCTGAAGTGGTTCAGCATGATGATGCGGCCACCCGGGCGGCAGACTCGAATCATCTCATTGACGACTTTGCGATAGTCGGGGACCGCCGTCACAACATAGGCTGCAACCACTGTATCGAAGCTGTCATCCTTGAACTCCATGGCCCCTGCATCCATGCGATGAAGCTGGACGTGATCAAGGCTGTGGGCTTCGGCCTTTTCCTTAGCTTTTGCCAGCATACCTTCGGACAGATCGATCCCGACAATCCGGCAATGTCGCGGGTACATCGGAAGGGCCAGTCCAGTTCCCACGCCAACTTCGAGTATCTGTTCATTCGGCTGCACATTCAGGTTCCGAATAACTGATTCGCGACCTTCATGAAACACTTTACCAAATACCTTGTCGTAAAACCCCGCGTAGGAGGTGTACACACGCTCAATCTTATTGGGATCCATGCTTTCCTCCAAAGCTCAAACAACTTGCGTCCTGCATACCCCGAAGGTGCAAGGGCGGCAGACCATCATTTCGGACGCGGGGGGGAAATTAAGGCGGGAAACTTAAGTGGTGCAGATGCCCGCCCGGAACGCAGTCCGGCGTACTCTAGCCAATCTCATCTTCATGAGTCAACAGATTCTTGGTGGGTCTTGGAGGGTCCTGGACAGAAATACCGCCTAAGGCTGCACAGGCAGAACGATGATCTCGTACCTTGCCTCCTTGATTCATGCCTCATTCCTATGTGATAGCTACGTTTATGATGCTGGCCGGCTTCTTCGCGGGGATCTTGTTTATCGGGCTGATCATTGGTGATTGGCTGTATTTTATTCGGCTGACCCCGGACGCCATCCGGTACGGTTGTCGTGTCGCGAACAACCCCGATCAGTGGCCTGGAACCGCGCTCACAACCCTAAGCGATCGGTTCACTCCAGAGGGCGTGCTGATGCTTCCACATGGAGTGGCCTGGTTTTATCCACAGCTGTCGCAGATTGCGATCCGTCCACAATATCGATTGTTCTCCAGGCGGTTCCGGACCGCCTGGCCGGTAAAAGGGCTGATTCATCTTTCGCCGCACGACCAGTCGCTGAACACGTTGTGTGTGAAGCGGATGCCGTGGTCATCGACCCTCATGACGCTCCTGTGGTTCGTGCTTGTCTTGATCGGGTCCCTGACCTTCGTGGTGCAGTATGCCATGGATGGAGGATTCGCTTCATTGGGAGGGACCCTTATAGGCGTGGCGGTCATCGCCCTCGCCGCCCTTGTGTTGGCCTTCGGACTCGTCACGGTGGCCCTCGCGTATCGGCTCGAAGACAGCCGTCTCATGAAAGTCTATGGCGAGTTGCGAGATGCCGTTGCGCTCCCCACCACTTCCTAGCCGGACTCGTCGTGTTCTTTCTTAGCAGAATGTTCAAAAAGGCCGTCCAGCAAGGCCGCAGCAAGCGAGGAGGCGAAGCGTACTTTGGTCGTATGTTGAGCCTCTAAGCGCTGCGAGAACGCCGCTGGCGGACTTTTTGAACATCCTGCTACGCAAGAAACAAGTTCAAGAAGAGATCGTATTCCGCCGGCAAGTTCAAGGCCGATCGGTTACGAACGAGGCCGGCGATGATCCCGCGATGCTTTTTTGCGAGGCCCGATGCATCAAAGGCCAATTGGAACTGCTGCCACCGCAAACCAGGATCGGCCATGATTTTGGTTTGGTCTTCGATTGGGAGTCCATGTATCATGGTCGTTAATGTGCGGATGGCCTTCTCCACGCTTTCATACGGAGGAGCGAGTTGAAGCCCAGCATAGAACGTTTCGAGGTGATGACGGAATTCCGCTTTCAGGGTCTGGAGTGGATCGGGTGTCGTCGAGGAAGCTTCGGGCATGATATTCCAGACGATGATACGGCATGCAGAAACCACGTGACAACTTTTCCACGGAGGAATGTATGAATCGGCTGTTCACTGGGGTGTGTGCGCTGATGGGAATACTCATACTGGCTGGGTGCTCCTCATATCGTCATCATCACGGCATGATGAGTGCTGGCAAGAGCGAGGCTTACTGGCAGAAGGGCCAGCAAGACATGGAAGGGCTGATCAATCGAACCGTCCAAGATCCCGATAAGGCAAAACAAGTCAATGTGCTTGTCGGCGAGATCATCAAAGAGCTCAAGACAAGCCGTGAACAGGAACGGGCCTATCACCGGGATATTTATACCCTGAACGCCAGCTATACCGCGGCTCCCGATGAATTTTCAAAAATTCTCAACGAGGCCAACGTTCAGCGAATGCAGAGTTCGGCCAAGATATTGAGCCTCCGGTTCAAGATGAAGGATCTAATGACCGCCGATGAGTGGAAAGTCCTCACCGATAAAATGCTGTCCTACAGCAGTCGGTATCAGCATGGCGAGAGTGGAGCAAAAACAGGTTACTAAACGAGGCTGAGGTTAAGGTTGAGTTCGATGGAAATTGCAGTTCTTTGTTCAGCCTTAACCTGAACCTATAGCTGCCGGCGCGGCTTTGAGCGGCACGGCCGTCCAGTTCACCCCGGCATCGGTCGAACGATAAAGACCGCTGCCATTCGTGCCTGCGTAGAGGATCTGCGGACTCTTGGGATTCAGGGCCAGGGCGCGAATGTTGAGCGTCACAATGCCCTGGTTCACTGCCTGCCAGGACTTCCCGCTGTCTGCGCTTTTCCAGACCCCTTTCGGACCACCAACATAGAGCTGTGACGGCTCCGTGGGGTGAAGAAGAATACTGCTGATAAAGAGATCATGGAGGGATTGTCCAATCCGTTCCCACTGCTCTCCTTTGTTCGTGGTGCGAAAGAGCCCCTTCGTCGTCCCGGCATAGACGATATTGGGATTCGTCCGGTCGATTTCAATGGCATTGACACCCAGCGCCATGGCCGACGCCAATTCGCTCTCCGGAATCAATCCGTTATTGATCCTTTTCCACGACATCGCCCCATTGTCAGTACGATACATCCCACCTGTCGTGCCACCGTACAGGATTGTGGGGTCTTTGAGATTGATGGCAATGGACGTCACGATGTGGACTTCCTTCATCCCGTTCATCCGTTCTTCCCATTCACGGCCGCCGTCCTTTGTAAGAAAAGCGCCGACGGTCGTCGCAATATAGATCGTCTCACTCAATGCAGGATGAAATACAAACTGATTCACGAACGAGACATGTTCCTTTAATCCGACATTATGTTGGAGCCAATGTTGGCCTCCGTCCGGACTCTTGTAGACCGCATCCCCCATCGTGCCGGCATAGATCGTTGCCGGCAAAAGAGGGTCAATCGCCAACGTCGTCACCCGGCGCGCACTGAAGCTCGGGAACCGCTCCCAGGTCACACCGCCATCGCGCGATTTGTAGACGGCATCGTTCGTGGCGACGTAGAGGATATTCGCATTGGTCGGATGGAGTGCGATCGAGACGATAGACTCGCTCTCTTTTTGGCAGCCGAGGCAAAGCAGGACCAAGGACAAGAAGACGAATCGAGCGAGGGAACAGACGGTTCGAGTCAACATGGCGTGATAGCGTGAGACTGGACCACAGCGATCGGATGGGAGTCAAGGCGGAAAGGTGGAGGCCCGCAGAAATCTCGACTGAGGAGGAGCAAGCCATTTGACTTCCCCGGGATACGATAACGATTGCACGAGTGTCCCCCTGAGGCGTTCGCCATTCGCCCACACCTTAGCTTAATCGACCGCGGCCATATTGCAGTCGCCATCGGCTCTGCCGAAACGGAAAGATCCCGCACAAGTTTGTAATTCGGCTTGGCTGCGGCCCATGTTCAACATGTCCCCCTTGCGGGTCATGGCTGTTGTCATCATTGACAACGGTCGATGACCGCTGCTATCGTTCACCATGAAGGCTGTCGCGCTCTTACGGACGCGTATTGCATTCTCAGAAATTGCATTCGCCGAGCTGTCAATATGGAAAGTCCCAAAGCCGGTGGCCGGTTCGTCCCACTCATTCAAGTATAGACTGGCATACGTGGTAAACGGCATATGCGTCGTACGCTACGACAATGAGACAGGAAAGGGCGACCACCGACATTTTGGTGCGGCCGAGAACGCCTATACATTTCACACGCCAGAGAAGCTCATGGCCGACTTCGAACGCGACATAATGAGGTGGAATCGTGAAAACCGTCGTTCTTGACGTTCGCTCCCCAAACGAAGCCATGGCTGACTTTGTCCGTGTCTGGAACACCGGGAAGAGGGAGAAAGCCGCGCGCATTACCTTCGCCACACCGGAACTTCTCTGGAAAGTGCTGACGGCTAAACGCTGGCAATTGCTGAAAGCCATGTGCGGAGCCGGCCCTCTGTCTATTCGCGAAATAGCGCGCCGTGTGGGGCGAGATGTGAAGGCCGTCCACACGGATGTGACGGCGCTGTTGAACACCGGAGTGCTCGATCGTGGCAAGGATGGTCGAGTGATTTTTCCGTTCGACTCAGTGAAAGTCGAGTTCCTTCTCCACGCCGCATAAATCGTCGCTGCTGCGGGAAGCACCGGCCGTCTGGCGCCGTGAAGCAGCTCCTGAAGATTGCCGAGCGCCATTCTGATGGTCTCGTTGAAGTAGCGGCGTGAACAGCAAAGGTGGTCTCCATATGCGGACGCACGACCGGTTCAAATGGAGACACGATCAAGGACAGAGTATTGGGGGTCATTAAAAAGTTATGCGCTTCCATATGACAGCCTCATAGCGGTATTGGTTGACTTGACATCCCACTGGATCTTAAGAAAACTCTCTGTCGACCCAGACATTGGGCCACGCTAATCAACAGTTAGCCGCGAGGATTCGGGCAGTGGATTCCGCGATAGCAGAGCTTGCGAAGAGTCCCCTCGCGGTGTCTCTAATCTCGTTGGTCGTCGGGTCGTTTCTGACCTTACTCCTTACGAATCTCCGCAACAAATCTGGCGTACTGGGATATACCGTTGTTTGGCATCGGATCGGAATATCAGCGAACGATAGCATCCACGGTGAAGTGCGTGTTCTGTGGCAGAACCACCAGGTCCGCAACCTTTTCGTCTATACGATCGATGTCGAGAACCTCTCATCTCTTGACTATGACAACATTGAGCTTCGCTTTTATTCGGGAGCTGACACGATCATCCTGACCGAGCAGAGTCGGGTCGTTGATCAGCCGAATATTGTCCCCTGGTCAACCCGACTTCCGAACTCGTCTTGCGATTCCTGATGGTCAGACGGCGTCACAGCAGCAGATTGATGAGTACAACCACAACCGTGAATATCTCGTTCCAGTCCTCAATCGTCGGCAGAAGCTCAATTTCGCATTCCTGTGCACAAAGCCAAATGACGACACTGAACCGGGTATCTTTGTGAGCACATCATCCAGGGGGTGCGGCTCAAGTGGCTAAAGCCTCCTTTCGTCATTCTGAATCCGATCTTCGGCGTCCCAATTCCTGTTACTCTTATACGGGCAATCGGCCTCGCCGTAGTTATAGTCGTCCTATGCGGGATGTTTGTCGAAAGCATCTGGGTTGCCTCGCTCGTTTCTATGATTTTTGGTCCAGCAGGCCAAGTCTTCGGAGCGATTCTTTATCGGGTCGAGCGCTTCCTCCGGGATCTTGTTACACGCTGAGTGACCCGTCGCTCAACCGGCGCGCGCAGGAGACAGCAAAGATACCGGGAGTCATTTTTTAGCGATGACCAATCTTGAAAACAGAGGATTCCACATCCTGCTAGAATTAGACCTCTTGCATAACCTCATGGCGTCATGTCTCTGTTGTAGCAGGCCGCGATCAGAGTGAAGCGTAATCCGAAGCGTTTTCTGCGGTTTCGGTATCGGTCAGACACGATCTTGAAG
>Ga0134126_10002777_pt1 | contig 21980 bp, 12 predicted proteins | sample KB31752_FD_96881 | JGI IMG/M metagenome (GOLD analysis project Ga0134126, IMG submission 96881) | Terrestrial soil microbial communities with excess Nitrogen fertilizer from Kellogg Biological Station, Michigan, USA - KB3-175-2 | ecosystem: Environmental > Terrestrial > Soil > Unclassified ... | reverse complement strand
TCACGATGGAATCCAGGTTTCTCGCTCATCCCCCGTCAGCTCCTGCCCTCCGAGGGTTCGGGGTTTCACTCTTGCGGGCACATAGACGTATGAGGTGGGCGAGAGTTTAGGTCGGGCGGGGAAGAATTTTGATGTGAAATCTTATTGCGCAGGAATTCCGAGGGCCCAGACGGGGCGCCCGATCTCGTCGGTCTGGTACTTGAATTGGACCACCCACTCCGGGTGAGCTTTTCGAAGCACGAAGGCGCGACCCCAGGCAATAACGGCGCGCAGCTTTCCGCGAAGGCGTTGATGCACTTCGCGTCACTCGGCCCGAGAGTCAGACGCAGCTTCTTTGGAGTCCGAAGTTGATCGGCGAGCTTGCCTCTCTGCCCAGGCTCGAACGTCGGCCTCCGTATACCGGACGCAGCGGCCAAATTTCCGATAGATCGGACCGGCGCCGCTTAGTCGCAACTTGGCAAGGGTTGATGTCGAGAGACCAAGAAATTCGGCTGCTTGTTTGTCGTTCCAATACTCGTTCATTCGCAAGTCTCCATTTGATCTCTTGAGGAGTTTGGTCGTGCCGCAGTCGACCGCCTCCAAGCGTGGAGCGGCTGATCCATTTGCGTTGCATCGCTGGTGTTTTGTGATGCAACGCGTTGCATCACTTTCAAAGATCGTTACTGCAAACTCAAAACGCGCAGTTTGCCCGTATTGGTTTCGGCGCCAGGAAGGACCCGCCGCTCGGCATGGCTCGGCATGCATCGAACGCATGGCCCGCTCGCCGCCGCTCACCCGCAAGGAAGCCCCAGCACTTCCGGCAAATTTGCCGGGCGCCGGTTAGGCGCGTGCGCTCCTAGCTTGTGGTGCGAGGAGACGGCGCGTGCAGCGCCCTAAAAAGCGAAACGCCCGACGGCCATTTCGACCATCGGGCGGATTTCAACTCGTGGCTAGTAGTGTCAATGATTCTATCTGGCGTCAAGCCATGGTCTGAGCGCCGGTTTCTCTGCCGTTAGCTCGTGATCCGCCAGCATATCCGCCTCGCTCAGCACGGCATGCACGCGCCCCACAGCATCGGCCCATTGCAGATAAACGGCCCGCCGCGTCTCAACGATCTCCGGCAGATCACCGCGATATTTGAACAACCGAAACGGCGCCGAAATGCTCTTCTTCCCGCGATTTGTCAGATGCCATGCATGCCCCGTCACACCACGCTCGACGGTGATCACCGGTTGCGGTGTCCAATCCGGCGCGGCGTTCGTCAAAGCGCATTCCATCACAAGCCGCGCATCAGCCCCATTTAACTGATCAACCGCCCGCTTCACCGCATAAGCATCCGCCGGCGCTTCGAACCCAAGGTTCATCGACGATCCCACCGCCGCACCGATCTTCCTCAACGAGTCCCGCGAGCCCTGGCTAAACGACGGCCCCATCAACAACCCCGGCAACCGCGCCAGATGCACCTTCTCGCGCACGAACGCCCAATGCAGCAGCCACAAAACATCAACCGCCTTACGGCTATCTTGATCTCTGGAGGGAGGAAGGGGGTTAGTTACAGGCTTCGCACATGGGCGCGCGCGCTCGCACAAGGCCATAGGATCGTCATCGTCCCTCCCCATGCTGCCATCCCTTTGCGTCATCGACATTTTCGCCCCTTTCGTGGTCGGGGAGGATTGGGGAGGAAGGGACGATGTTGCGATGCGGCTCGTGTGTGGCCCGCGCCCTTGACACAACGCCCGACTCGATTCGCGCGCGCCCGCGAACGCACAATCCTCCCTTCCTCCCCGTCCCTCCCTGCGTTGATCCCCTGGCTTTGAAGCGCGGTCATTCGATGACATCCGCGTTCAGATACACGCCCACATAAACCGTGTTGCCGCCGGTCTTTCGCCGTTCGATGCCGCGCCCGGTGAGCTTCGATCCGAACGCCTTGCCCGACAGCGGATCGAGCCCTTCGTCCTTGCACCATTCCATGTAGTGCTCGCGCAGCCGCTTTGCGCTCGTCTCGAACCGTTTGTTCGTCGAAGGATTGATCGCCTCCGAAACCTCGCACCGCGCCTTCAGGAATTCGCCGACAGGGTCTTCATCCGCGCGATAGCTTTCCACCGCCGCGATCGCCGCCGCCGGCGGGCGCAAGCCCTGCCCCGCCACCCATTCCTCGCAACCGGTCAGCGCCCATTGCAGAATGCCCTCGGCTTCTTCCAGCAGCTTCGCTTCGAGATTGCGGTCGATCTGATCTTCCGGAAGCGAAACCGTGAACGGCACCAGACGAATGCGCCGCCAGATTCCGCGATCCGTGCCGCGAATGACGGGCCGGTGATTGGTGGAGATGATCGCCTTGAACACCGGACGGAATTCGAAAAACCCCTGATTTAAATGGCGAACCGTCATCGGCTCGCCGCTCGCCATTTCCTTCACCTTGGTTTCGTCGAGACGCGCGCCATCCGGCGGCTCTGCGGCGGAAACCAACCGCGCGCCGGGCAACCGCGCCAGATCCGGCGATGCGTTCGCGCCGTCCGCGCCATCGCGCTTTGCGAGAAACGTCGAAACCGGCGAGTTCATCGCGTAACTCGAAAGCACATGCCGCAGCAGATTCATGAACGTCGATTTGCCGTTGTTGCCGGTGCCGTAGAAGATGAAAAACGCCTGCTCGCGCGTCGATCCCGTCAGGCAATAGCCCGCGATCCGCTGCAGGAAATCGCGCATCTCGCGATCCGGCTGGATCTGTTCGAGGAATTGCAGCCAGCGCGGACAATCCGCCTTCGGATTGTAATTCACCCCCAGCACGCGCGTGATGCGATCCTCGCGCGCGCTGGGGCGCAATTCGCAATGCGCGCGCAGCTCGATCGTCCCGTTCGGCGCGGCCAGCAGATAAGGATCGGAATCGAGCGTATCGACCGGCTGCAAAAGATGCGGTGCCGCGGCCATCAGCATGCCTTGCACGCGCGCCATATTGCCCGATTGAACCGACCATCCGAACAGTTTATCGACGAGAACGGCGTAATCCTTGCTGCGATTAGCTTCGATCGCCTTCGCCTCGCCGCGAACAAGCTGGCTGACGCGCTGTCCGCGTTTGATCGCCTCGGCCCGGCCACCCTCGCGATCCCATCTCGCGCCATCCCAGACGAACCACCCGATGTTTTCGACATACATCATGTCCTCGCCGAAGCGATGCATCAGCCGATGCGCGTTGCCAAGATCGTTGAGAGGTTGAAAGCCCATCGTCGTATCGAGATCATCGCCCGCACTGTCGGGCTCAAACACCGTACGCTCCGCTTTCTTGCCCACCCCCTTCGATGGCGAGATCAATTCGAGCTCGTCTCGGTCGATGGTATCGTCAAATGGATCGCCGTGCATTTCGATCCTCCTAGTCGAACTGGAAGGATTTGAAATGATTCGGGTGCAAGGCGCCAAGTTTACGGCGATTAGAACAAGAGTCTGGCACTTCATCCGGCGTATTCACCAAGACGTCTGGAGATGCAGGTTTATTTCTCTAGGTGTATGACGTTTCGCTCACGCCAAATAGATCCGGACAATGCGCCGCACAACGGCACGACCGCACCTTTCCAAATGCCAAAATACTTGGTGCCATCAGACTGAGTTCGGCAGCCAGTCACACTTCGCTTTATGGTGCGTCCGCCCGAACTCGTCGACCGCACGCGCAATTCACCCGCGTATGTCTCATGCGAGCTGCCGGGGGTAGTTGAAATCAACCAAATTCTCGGTCCGACCAGCCGCAGCATAAGCCATCGGGCAACACAGAGTCAGTTGCCCGTTCGTCTCCTGCCGCGGAGCACGATGCCGGTGAAGCCGCAGCATCGGGTGTGCGCCTCGCAAGAGACAGCACGCCGTCCCAGACAGGCTCCCGACTTCCTCCCATCGCATCATGTGGCGGCAAAGAACGAACATGTACGGAAACCTGATACCGCGACGAGAGGAAAGGGCGAAGCCTTGATTCCTCACGGCCCATTACGGAAAGCCGATGCTGATCTTGGCGAAAGGACCGTAAAAGTTGCGGTCGTAGGTTTTACGCGCATCAATGCCGCCATCCATCGCGTTGAAGAAGAAGTCCGCGCGATAGCCGAGGCTAATTTTGGCGTTAGTATAGCGAAAAGAAAGACCAGCGAAGCCACCAACATTGGGCACCGTCACAGTACGGGAGCGGGCGGTAGAACGGGATTGGGGCGTGCCGATAATGCTTCGATGCGGATTACCGCCGAATCCCGAGGTCTGGTAATACTGCCTGGTGTCGTGATGGACTGTAGCGCGCTGCCTGCCGAACAAGATGGCACCGTTGATACCCCAATCAAGGCTCAACTGGCCTGAATCGCCATTGCCGGCGAACGGTGCTGATGCACTCCAGGAAATGGATGGTCCAACGCCATGGAAACTGCGAGTGGCCTGGAGATTTGCGATCCCGCTGTGGAAGGCCTGCCCAATGGCAAGCTTCGAGCTGGTGAGTCCAAAGTTGGTTACCAAAAATGGAAAATAGGTGTAATTGAAGTGCCAATCCGGCCCGGATTTCAACGCGACGTTGCTTTTGCTGGAAAATTGCGCAAAGCGCACACCTGCGCTCACGACCGAGGAGCCGGATCCGCCGAACAGACCAAGCCCGACATCCCTGCCGACCTGAAAGTCGAGTATCGTATGACTTTCGTCTACGCGTGTTTCCGTATCGGCAAATTTGGCGCCATTGGGATATCTAGAAAACGAAGTCGGCTGACCACCGACCGTGAAGTACAAATAAAACCTGTCGGGATAGCTTTGCTGATGAACATTGTGGTTACTGGTTGAACGCCCATAGCGGACTGACGCAGAAACCAGCCAATCCGTACCCTTGGGCTGAAAGGCAACTTTCCCTTCTTCATCGAAGCCGAACAGCGGCGGCTTCTCGTGCGGGGCGGAGGCATCGAACATCGCCGGCCGATCACTCATGATCGATGGCGAATATGCCTCCTGCCCATTGCCGAGACGGCTCAACTGTCCGCCAAGATCAATCCAAACCTGAGGCTTATCCTGATCTTCGGCGAGGCCCATTGTGGAGCTTCCGAGATAGGCCATGAATGAAAGCGTTGAGACGCCAAGAAGGAGTCTCCAGCGCGTACCTTTTTCGTATGCCCTCGCTTGAATGAGGTCACTCATTTCGACTTCCCCCTTACCAGTTCTTCGTGACGCGAACGCCGAATAGGCGCGGATCGGTCAGGAACACGTTTGTTGTTAGGCCGCTGTCGTCGCTGTTCAGGAAGGTGCCGGTGATGTCAGTGACGTCGAACACGTTCTTGACATAACCCGTCACCTGCCAGCCACCCTGACTCGTCAGAATTAGGGCAAGATTGACGTTGGTATAACCGCGCAACCGGTCATATGGCTTGTCATTGAAAATGCGCGCCCAGGAATAATCCTGCCAGTAGTAGTCAACGTGGAAGGTACCGGCCCACTCCGGTGATAGCGGCATAGTGTAATCGCTTGACAACGAGACAGTGAATGGCGGCGCGTTGGGCAATTCATGGCCGCTTAGGTCTTTTGCAAATCCTTCGCTCCCGTTTGGCGCGGAGGCCGGATTGAACCCGGGATAGGGTCCAGGATCGAACACCGGCGCCGCCACTCCTGACATATTATAGTCGGTTGGGTAAATCGGGTCGGTCTTATATGGATTCCGCGTTACCGGATCCAAACCATCTTGGTAAGCATTGGTGCACGCGCCCGGAATACTTGCAACTCCATATTGTTGGTTCGTTGGTGGCATTGCCTTAAGGATCGCTGCAACAACATAGACCGGTAGTATGCAGTTGGATGCCTGCGTGACGAACGGCTTCACCACCATCCAGTCGGGATGGTCGGCAAGATCGGCGCGATCCATCAGGTCGATCGAAGATTGCCCATCCCCGACTCGGGTGTGCTCATACCCGCCGGCAAATCTGAATTTAAGCCCGGGAACAGGTTCGTAGGTGGCCTCAACCTCTGCGCCCTTAACTGTTGCGTCGAAGTTATCGTTGATCGCGGTGCGGTCAACGATCCGCGAAATCTGGTATCCTGTATAGTCGTAAAAGAAGATATTTCCGTTAAGCGTGACCGCTCCATCCATCAATGTATTTTTAGTACCGAATTCGTAGGCGTTGATAAATTCTGGTTTGAATGCGACGGGATGGATTGGATTTGTCACACCAGCCCCAGCAAACGTCAAAAGCGCTGCCCCTGGCGGATTTGCGCCACCCGCCTTATAACCATGTGCAAATGAGGCGTAGATCAACGTCTGATCGGTGAAATCGAGTTTCGGCGTCCAATTCGTTGCAAAACGCCCGGTAAATTCCTGCCAGCTCTGGTCGACGATGCCGGTAATTGGATAGCCATATCCAGGGGCCAGGACTTGGCTGGGAATGTCAACGAAATGCTTGCGGTCATCCGTCCACCGCAATCCGCCTGTCAGCTTCAATTCAGGCGTGACGTTGTAGTATGCCTCTCCAAATCCGGCGTAGGAATTTAACGTGTACGGGTTCTGGCTTAGGAAATAGTTGTGTCCCTTATTGTTCAGGCTGGTGAGGGGATTCGGATCAATATACGAGCACTTACTGACGCCCTCGTCGTCCAACGCATTTGGCACCTTCGGATTTGGATTGGCAAAGCCCGAGACAAGGCAATTCGAATTATCCGAAACACCAGGCACCCAAGGCTGTGTCTGCAGGATTTCTCCACCCAAATCATGCGACCACGTGTAGGCAGCAAGGGTTAGGGAGTTAATAAAGACGTAGTAGTTTTCCTCTGTTTCGTAGTGCAAATAGTTGCCGCCAACGCTGAAATTGAATGGGCCGGAAAATTTCGACGCGAGACGAAACTCCTGGCTGAGCTGCCACGACCTTTCGTCATTTAGATCCTGTGCGACAAGTCGGTCGCTGCAACCCAATTGGGGATCGCAGAATGTTCCATAGGCCGCGCAGCCTTCGCCCCCGTTGAGTTCTGGCGTGCAAGAGTCGTACAGAGCACTACCCGAACAAGCGCCCACAAGTTTTGTGCAGATGCCTTTGTTGGGATCGAACGGCGATGTGCTATCGAGCGGCCCTTCTGCGCCAAAGGCTCCTACCCTGGTGTTGAACCGGTTATAGTCCTCGGTAGACCAGAGATAATCTGAATTGTATCCGGTTTGCGACGTGAAACTCAGGTCTGGAGTCACGCTGTAGTCAACGTTCAGTTCGAGTGTGTCATTCTTTGCTTTGTATTGCGAATTGATCGTCGATTCTATAGCGCGCAAATCGGTAGACTGAGTGGTGCCTGCATAGGGGTCAAACGCTCCAAATTTCGCCTGAACTGGGGCACCGATATGACCGATCGGTTCATAGTACGGCAGCGATATTCCATTTGGCACTTCAAATGCTTCCCGCGAATAGAGTGATGTTGGCAGACATCCCTGATTTAAATAGGGCTGTGCGCCATAAGCCAACGTTCCGTTGTCGGGGACCGGTACACCAGCCACCTCAGTCTTCGTCGGATCGGTTTTGCAGAGTTGCTTAGCCGTCCTCATTCGATCGTCGTTTTCCGAAAAATGCTCCCACACGAGAGTCGCCCGCAGATCCTCCGACGGCTTCCATGCCAGCGAGACGCGAGACGACCACAGGTCGCGCCCGTCAATGGGATCGCCTGTGAGTTCATTGGTGGAATAGCCGTCGCGTTTGGTCCACTCGCCCGCGACGCGAAGATCAAAGCGGTCATCGACAATGGGAAGGTTGATCATGCCTTCGAAGCGGCGGTTCTTGTAGTTGCCAATGTCTCCACTTGCCATTGCCTCAAATTGGTCGGTCGGCTTTGCAGATATCAAATTCACCACGCCCGCCGTCGCATTGCGGCCATACAACGTCCCTTGGGGACCACGCAGAACTTCGGCCTGGCTCAGGTCGAAAAATTCCTGTTCGAAAAAGTGATTGCGGATAAACGGGATGTCGTTGAATGCAACGGCTACTGCCGGGTCGGTCGTCACAGAAATGGCCTGTGTGCCGATGCCGCGAATTTGGATGCTATAGCCGCTGAAGTTGGTTTTGGTGAAAGTGAGGTTTGGCACCTGCTTCACAAGATCCGGTCCCCCAGCGGTTTGAGTCGCTGTGAGTTGTTCCTGGCTCAAAGCCGTAATAGCGATGGGAATGCTCTGTACGTCCGCGCCGCCGAGCTTTGACGATGTTACCGTCACCGTTTCGACCGCCGCACGCGGAGGGGCGGCCTGTGCCAGGCGCATGGGCGGTATATCCATCGCGGACGACTGCCGCCCGGCGACGATCGCTACGGCGCCAGATTCGTGATGCGTGAAAAGCCCTGTGCCATTCAGAAGCCGCGAAAGCGCTTCATCCGGCGAGAGGTTTCCCTTGACGCCATTGGTGTGCAGGCCCTTGACGAGATCGTCTGAGACGAATAGCTGCACACCGCTTTGGGCCATATAGGCTTGGAGTGCGCTGTCCATGCTGCCAGCAGGAATATCGAAACTTGCGGCCTGAGCAACGCCTGAAATGAATGCAGCGCTGGCGCACCCCAAAAGCACGGCTTTGAATTTTTTATAGAACATTGATCCCCCTATTGAACGTTGGTGCGAGCGATAAGCGCCGTGTCCCTATGGTGTCGATTTTGAGATAACGATCTCGCCGGGCTTCTTTTCGGCACGAAAGCCAAGCGCGAATTGCGCCATGCTGGCGAAGATTTGAATGTTGCCGGCTTCGAACGTGCCACTGATCTTCTGATCGGCAACAGCCGGATCGACAACGAGTTTGGTCCCGTTGTAGCGATTGAACTGCGCAGCCGCTTCGGCCAGCGTGACGTGGCTGAACACGAGCTTGCCCTGCCGCCATGCGAGCGCATCGACAAGTTCATGCTTCGGCAAATTCTTCACTGATAGAGAATTCGCGGTGGCGACGACAACTTCACCGGGCGTGAGATCGGTTGCGTGGTGCTGGACCCAATCGCCGTCGGATTCCAGCCGCGCGCGGCCTTGCACCAATGTGACCTGAAGTTGCTGACCGTTGGTGCGGACGGCGAATTCCGTACCCAGATCGACAATGCGGTGCCCAGCCGCGAGCACTGAGAAGGGCCGCGACGCGTCGTGACAAACATCGAAGAAGGCTTCGCCCTTCTTCAGCGTGACCGTACGATGGCGCGCACCCATAGCGACGGTGATCGCCGTGTCTGTGTTGAGCTGCACCTGGGAGCCGTCAGCGAGCGTAATTTTCGCTTGGCCACCAACCGTCGTGGCATATGATGCTTCCGATGCCGGCCACAGATATATCGTAGCCATCACGGCAGCGGCTGCGGCGCACGCAACCGCAACGAACCGTGTGACGGGCCAACGGCTACCTCTGTTTGCCGTCGTGCTGCGGCGGAAATCGCTGGGCTTAAGCGCGGCGAGGCGTTCTGCCCTGCCCCATGCCGCTTTCAGGCGCCAATAGGCGGCGCGATGGTGCGCGGACTCTGCGAGCCAGGCTTCGAAGGCGGACTGGTCTTCAGTGGTCCACTCACCCGCCTGACGCCAGAGCCAATCGGCGGCTTTGTCCTCCAGTACATCGGCGCGCTGGCCCAGCGCTTCGCTCTGCCCGCTCATGCCGGACCTCCTTGCGGATTGTTCGCGCCGTAAAGCAGGTTGGCGAGCTTGCGCATGCCGTCCTTGACGTAGTGGGAGACCGTGGATTCGCTGAGATTCAGGCGCGCAGCGATCTCGCGACCCGAAAGCCCTTCGATGCGGGCAAGCATGACCGCTTCGCGGCAGCGCGGCGGAAGCTGATCGATGGCGCCGCGCAAATGGCGGAGTTCGTCACGCGCAATGACTGTGCGATCCGGCGGCGGCGCTTCGCTGGCGAGCGCCAGATTCTCCAGATCGGACATCGTTTCCATCGGCACGATGCGCTCGCGCCGCATGCGGCTGACGAGCACGTTGCGCGCCAGCGCGAAAACGAAAGGCTTGGTGGGATCGGGGATTTTGGTTTGAGCGGTTTCGATGAGCTCCGCATAGATGTCCTGGCGCAGATCGGCCAGTTCACCCGGCTTGCGATAGCTGTTGCGAAGAAACCGCATTAATGACGCCTCCAAGGGCAGCACTTCGCGGACGAACCAAAGCTCCACCTCGGGCGCGGCTACCATGTTCGCAGCGTCCTCTGGTTTTCCGCTTCCGCGGCTGATGTCGTGCGTTTCCGCCAACTCCCCCGCCTTTTCCGGCCGCGGAGCGTGTGTTTCGCCCTGCGTACATTAGTAGATCGCTCGGGGAACGCAGAACTTGGTAGGGGAATGGAGAAATATTACTAAGGGTTTCGCGCAATTTTGTTGCGGCTCAAAGACTATGCTTCTCGATCTCGCAGATCAGAGAGAAATTCGGAGCCGGGGATTACGCCGCTAATGAGCAATCGATCTCGTGCCCGTGTGCAAGCAACATAAAGAAGATGCCGTTCCGTTTCGTACACATCGTCCAACTCAACCTCGTCGGCTACGGTATCGATCCGCTCCTGCAAGGGTAACACTTCATCATCGCATGCCATTACGGCGACCGCCTTGAATTCGAGGCCCTTCGCGAGATGCATCGTGCCCACAGAAATCGCCGCTCCAACATCCTGTCCCGGCTCGGTTAGAACGCGACCTTCCTGGTCAGCGGCTTTCAGGGCTGCCCTAGCCCGGTCCATCTGGCCGTGGGAGCGAACGAAGACACCAATCTCGCCCGGCTCGATTCCATCGCGGAGGGCACTGGCAATCCAGTCACCGACAGCAGAAATTTCGGTTTCAGAATCCTTGAATATTGCAATCTTGGGCGCCGGGCCATTGAAGACCGATATGGTCCCTGCCCTGCGCTCTTCCTGTCCGTCAACGTCACGAAGAGACTTCGGCAGAAGCCGGTCCGCGGCTTCGCGAATCTGGTGCGAGGTGCGATAATTTACTTTGAGGGTTTGGGAGCGGCCTCGCACGTCAACGCCCAATGCCAGCCATGAGAATGGCTGCTGGAAAATGCGCTGCCCCAAATCGCCAGCGAGGAATAGATTGTTAGCGCCTTCAGGTGCTATTGCAGCGAGAAATGCGAGTTCCTGCACTCCAAGATCTTGCGCCTCGTCCACGACGATATGCGTGAACGGCTTTGTCCGGCCATCGGTATACTGCGCCGACAATTCGGCCAAAACTTGCGCCCACGTCACAGCACCTTTCTTGGTCAACGATTCACGCACAGTTTGGAATACGGGCCAGAGTTTGGCTCTCTGCTTTGCGCCCATCCGGTTTTTGCGACCAAGCCGGGATACCTTGCCATAGGCATCTTCGTCGGCGAGTTGCCATGCATCGATCACGTTCGACCATTCGGACAACAGGAACCGCATGGATTCCGAAACGGAGCGCTCCTTGGCCGCTCGCTCCAATATCCCTCGGATCAATACCTCGGATGCGATATGCGGGCGCCGCCCATGCGCAAGCTCATAGAGTTGCTCGGCGACCCCATGAAAGGGCGTCACAGTGATCCGCCCGGAGACGGGCCCCTGCTCGGCGGCGAGCACCTTGAGCTTACGGCACAATGAATCCGCCAATGGTTGCGAGAAGGTCGTCAACAGGATACGCGCAGAGTCGCCCTCTCGCGCCAAGCGGGCAGCCCGATGCAGGGCGACGACTGTCTTTCCTGTTCCTGCTGAGCCAGACACTCGGGCAGGACCACCAAAATCGCGTGCAATGATCTCCCGCTGAGATGGGTGGAGGTAAACCGCCCACCTATCCCAAGGATATTCGAGAGCCTGCCGTAGCTCCTCGACATCTTCGATCGTCCGGAAGCGTCGGAGCGAGTCGGGATGAGCGTATCCTTCGTCGGCAGCCTTTCGCTCCGGCGCCGACAGAATTCCGCTCGCGACAAATTCTAGAAGCGCCTCGGAAGCCTCGGCGGGGAGGTACTGAGCGATAGACAGGAACTTGTCCTCATCCGCCGCGAGAACATCATTTACCCAATCCGGAGGGACACCTACTGACAGCAACTGATCGGCTGTGAGACCGCGGAAATACTCGATGCGCTGCTCGGACTCCGCGGATGCGGCAACAGTCGGTCCGAGCGAGAGATGACTCGATGGAGTCGGGGGCAATTCCTCCACCCGTTCGCGCACCACCACCATTTGCGCAGCGCCGGTCTTGGGATGGGTTTCAAGGCGTCGCCGCTCGGCCCATTGGTATGCCTTATCGTGATGATCGACATAGGCGAGCAGCATGCTGTCCGCGGTCTTGTGAACGACCATTCGGATGTCACGATTGACCCGGACAGACCAGAAATTGGGATCCTTGGACTTGTCGATTCGATGAAACTGCAGGCCGTTCGAAACAGGGTTGGTTTGAAGGTCGAAGGCAGATGACTTGACCGCCCTTTGGTCCAGTGCTGGAAGCCGAGCCAGCGCGTCCGTAAACGTTTCGGCGATACGGAATTGAAGGTTAGTGTGTAGTTGACCCGTCACCGCATAGCTCGATTCAATGTTTCTATCTCAGCTCCGTGCTCGGCAAATAGGACAGCGTTTTCGAACAGACACCGGACAACCTTGGAAGAAAAATCTACCTGCGTCTTTCCATTGCGACCGTCGAGCGAGGCTTCAACAATACAGGCGATCGCAACTTCAGCTTTGTCATATAATGCTGTCTTTAGGGTGGCGCCGATACGCAAGCTTGTTTGCTGGGTTGGGCCGGGACGACGATAATTTCCGAAGCGTCTTGCCAAATTCTCTGCTTCGCCAATGTAACGAGCCTCTTTCCTAGGCCAGCGGATGCGAATTCGATAAATCCCAGCGCGTGCAGGCGAAGTGGGAAACAAAAGTCTCCCTTCGACGTCAAGAGTTATCAAACCCAAGGGCTTCCAGACCCAGGCTAATTCAAGTTGCTCGTTGTTGGCGATATCCCAAGAGCAGGCCAACGAATGCCGAGCGATTTTATCAGTTCTCGGAGCAACGATCTTTCCGTGAGTTGAGTGCGGCTTCTTTTCCCCACCTACAGATTTTCGAAACGTAACGACTTTCCGACCGAGCGACAGATCCGTGGCAATCCATCCCGCATCGAGCCAAGCGGCGTTATGCCGACCCTCCTGCCGGCTATTTGACCACCAAGGCTCGTACGTACGAGCACTATTTGGCAGTTTCCGACCGAGGATGGATTCGATCTCTGAAAAACGCGCAACCCAGCTGTCTTTATCAAGACCCGCTAAGTGCCGAGAAAGTGGATCATACCTGCCCATGTTGGTTCGTGCGGCCTTTTCGCCCTTGGGTTATCAGTTCAATGAGGTAGTTTGAAAAGCAAAGTAGAATCTTCCCACGTAATATTTGTGATAAAGGTGAGCGAGGTCCAATTCCCAGTCTACAATGGCTTGATCGAGTAGCATGGTGTCTCGCCGCTTAGCATTTCGTGCAAATGATGCAATCGACTCCGCCATCTTACGGAGGCGCGAAGAAGATGACGGTCTGCTCCACTGGGACAGGTAATACAACGGGAAAGCTGGCGGGAGAACGGAATCGAAAGCGAAAGCGAGGATGAGGTGCCGCTCCGGTAGAGGCTTGCCTTCCTTTCCTACGCGATAGCCCAAGAAGCTCAGCATTCCCTCACTCGGCCAACCGTCTGTCGAGATTTGTCCGGACCCGAAGGGGGCATCTGTAGTTGGCCATCGGAAATATTCTGCCGGCTCATGGGGAAGACGACTTCTTCGATCCCAGTCCAACTTTACGCTTGCGACGACTTTCTTCGCATCTTCATGAAGCCAACGCTTATCGGGACTAGCCAATGCAGTGATCGCGTTTTGCCATATCTGCGCAGTCTGCAGGATGGTTCGGTTTGGCAATCCCTCGATGATCCTTGCAGCCGATCCCAACCCGACTTGCCGGGGTCCCATTGCTCGTAGTCGAGGCTGTGTCCGCCAGACCAAGGGATCACACTCCAAACACTTTCATCACTTCGTCGCCGAAGTGGTTAATCACCTTCACGGCGATCCTCCCCGTTGAGGGTCTCGGGAAAGGCCGCGAGGTTTCGCGGTATAGAGCTTGCCACGCCTCTTCATCGACCTCCGCCTTAAGTGCGGTTTTGAGACTCTTGTAGGGGTCCTGCGCGCCCAGGAAATAGGCGTGTCGGACGAAGAAGCTTTCTTCGTTGTAGTCGGTGTCGATGAACCATGCGGCGATGTCCTTGGGGTCGTCGGAGCGGATTTCTCCGGTGTTGGGATCGAACACGTCCACGCCCTTGACCTCGACCTCGATCATGCCGCCGTCGAGATGGCGGATTTCGATGTCCGGCTCGCCGAAGACGACGAACAGATTGCCCTTGCCCGTGTTCTTGAGGTCATCGGCCATGTGCAGGTCGGGGTTCATCTTGGCCTGCATGATCGGCAAGGGTCCGAGCTTGGTCAGGCTCGATGCGTGGGCATCGAAATTGAAGGCGCAGGCGATCAGCACGTCGAAGCGGGCATCCGTTGCCTCGCGCGCGGCGGCAACGAGATCACTGCGGGAGACGGTGCCGAATTCCGGGCCGATGAATACGGCGGCGCGGCGGGTCGTGTTGCCCTCCTGAAATTGCCCTTCTGCATTCACATAAATACCGGGCCACGGCGCGACCGAAGTAAAGGTCAACTTGTCCGATTTGTGGGCCTGCTGAACGCCGGACGTTTTGAGATTCTCCAGAACCATCTGGGCGAAATCGGTTGGAGGCGTGCTGAGCTTGAGCCGGGCGCGCTTGCCTTCGTCTGCCTCGACCAGATCGAGCAGTTCCGCCTCGTCGGCGGGCACGACGCGATGCGGCGACAGGCTCTCGACCGTGAAGGGACCGGCAACGCGGACGCGCGACTTGTCCTCATAGGGCCGGTCATTGAGGAATTCGACATCGGCGTTTTTCGCGATGCTGTCGTCGATCTGCTTCTGGCGCGCGATGCGCGCATCCCACCACGCCTTATGCAGCGCCTTGATCTTATCGCTCCATTTGGCATCGGCCTCGCGCGGGATTTCCCATTCCTGCCAATCCTTCCCCAGCGCCTCGTTCAGTTTGGCGCGCAGGGGTTCGAGTGTCTTCTGCGCCTCCTCCCAGATCACATCGATCTCGGCATTGTTGGCGATGGATTTGAGGGTGATGTGCGGGGCGCGCTCATAGACGAAGCCCTGGCGGATGTCTCCATGCGTCGGTGCGCTGGAGGCCACCTTGCCGGTGACCTCCATCTCCTTCTGGCGGCCTTCGGGCGTATCGGCGAGATAGTAGTAGGGATAGCGTGCGCCCATGACACGCGCCCTGGCAAGGGCCAACGCCACACGCGAAGTGTCAATGGCAATCCATCGACGACCCCACTGTTCGGCCACAGTCGCCGTCGTGCCTGAACCGCATGTTGGATCGAGCACCAGATCACCAGGGTCCGTTGTCATGAGAACGCAGCGTTCGATCACCTTATTTGCTGTTTGCACAATATACATTTTGTCGCCCGGCCGCCCTGCGATTGCGGTATCTGTCCAAGCGTGAGTGAGAGCCATAACGGGAAAATCGTTCAAGTACCGAACATAGGCGAGCGAGTTCAAGTTTTCGGTAATGCGGTCACTTTTCGCCAGCCTCGTCAGGCCAGCGACCGAAGTCTTCCAGTTCATACTTTGGCCTGGAAAAAAGTCTTTGTGCCGAAAGGAAAAGTATACGGTTGTGGTCGACCTGTAGCCCTGGCTGATTAGGGTGCTGTTTCGATAAACGCGCTGCTCGGGAGTAAGCAAAGAATTCTCGTCCGCAGCACCCGAACGGCCAGTGGCGTCACGCCATCGTCTATATTCCCCACCACCGACCCCTCCCAACTCCTTAAGTTGATAGGGTTGTCTAAACTTAGTTGCCTTCCGGTCGCGACCGAACCAAATCAGATAATCACTCACGATCGGAAGATAGTCAGTTGTGGTTCCACTAGATTTTTGAAAGGTTATCAATGCCAGGAAGTTTTCTTCTCCGAAAACCTCGTCCATCAAAGAGCGAACACGGTGAACGTTTTCATCGCCGATCTGCACAAAGATCGAACCAGACTCGGTTAGCAGCTCCTTCGCCACCGTTAGCCGGTCGCGCAAGTACGTCAGATAAGAGTGGATGCCATCCTTCCAGGTATCGCGGAAAGCCTTCACCTGTTCTGGTTCGCGAGAAATGTCCTCGCGCTTGCCGTCCTTGACGTCGCGCGACTGGGTCGAGACCTGCCAGTTGGAATTGAATTTGATGCCATAGGGCGGGTCGATATAGATGCATTGTACCTTGCCGCGCAAACCTTCGCGCTCGGCAAGGCTCGCCATCACCTGCAAGCTGTCGCCGAGAATCATGCGGTTCGACCAGTGCTGGTCGTGCTCGTAGAATTCCAGCCGCGCCTCGGGATCGAGGCCATTGAAATCGGCGAACAGGTCGGGCGCGTCCGTCTCGCCTTGCGCCTTCTCCTTGGTGCGGCGGACCAGATCGTCGATGATGAATTTGGGGTGGATTTTCTCCTGAATGTAGAGCGGTGGGACCTGGACCACGAGGTCGGACCAGTCCTGATTGTCCTTGCCGCGCCAGACCAGTTGCGCCTCGCCGATCTCGATCTGGCCGTTCTTCTCCAGCGCGCGGACTTGTTCCTTCGTCAGCCTGATCTTCACACCGTTCCAAATAATCTGCGGATCGAGATCGGAATCCCGCGGACGCGTTTCGCCCTCGGCCAGCGGCGTGGCGCGCGGATAATGCACGGGCGGCCGCGGGGCGCTCTCCTCCGCCCGCTCCGCCAGCGACTGCAATTCGGCGGTCGGGATGTTCTTGCGCCGCGCCTCCTCATGCGTCAGCGCTTCGACCTGCTTGGGGCCCTTGCTCGTACGGCTCCGCTTCTCCATTAGGCGGCCTCCGCATCGTCGTTTTCGTCGATCTCGGACTCTTCCGATTCGACGTCCGTTTCGGGCTCGTCACGGCCAATCTCCGAAACGACGGATTTGCCCATCGCCCTCCCCACCAGCCCAGAGAGTGCAACCATGCGCTGTTCGAAGAAGGCGTCGAAGTCGTCGGCACGGAGATGAGCAGGCTCGATCAGGTGAGAGCGAAGTATCTCATCCAGCATCTCGGAACTGATGCCATGCTTCTGCTCGATCCGCCTCAAATAAATGGACGGTGCGTTGCCGCCAATGGCTATATTCGAGCCCTTAGATAAAGGGGTTTTGTTCACAATAGAATTGAAGGTGCGTACCGGGATGCCTTTATCCTTGCACCATTTCTGCGGAAAGATGTGGTGAATATCGATCTTGTCGTTGAAGAACGTCATGATGTCGGTCGGCTTTCCTGAGATGAAATCCTTACACCCTTCAGCCATGAGTAATGCGTGCAATCCCTTGTAGGCCGCTGAAAGTCGGGACCTGAGCGTGCGCAGCCGATCGCGCTGAAAGAATGCCTCGTCAAGCGAACGCGGCGGCTCAGGGCTACCTGCAAGCCAATCAACCAATTCCGGCACATCGCGCGCGAGGCGCGATTCAGTGGCAGACCCATACAGTTCGCCGAAGGTCACCGACCAGAACCAGCGGGTGAGCTTCGTCTTGGCAGCGGCGGTCAGGGCACCCCTCCCCAACGTGCCGATCACCGTAGCAAGTGCCACGATCATTGGAGGATATGGTACGTCCCGGTTCCAAATGATCTTGTGCTCGTTGAGGAACGCGCCGGCTTCGATGAAGCCTTTGTCGAGAGTATTTGCAAACTTGCGGTAAGCCGGCAGCGGCAAACTCAAGACCGCCTCACGCTTACAAGAAATCTGCGGAAGTTCCCCCTCTGGCGCCTCCGCCATGCGCATCTGCCGACGATCTCGCGTATGCATCAAAGAGCAAGCTTGTAGGAACTCCGTGCTGGCGAGATTGGCTAACACGTCGCGCCGTCCGTGCGGACCGATTATTCGCTTGCGGCGTGTATCCCAGTCCTCTCGCAGGTCATAATTGTCCGCCGCATAAATCGCGGTGACGAGTTCAAACGCATCCAGCTTCTTTCCGCCTACATTGACCTTTTCGAACACGAGACAGATTGCTTCGCGGCTATTGCGTTTGTCGAGACGAATGATCGGTACCTTGTAGCGATCAATGCGTTCGATCACCTGCGAATAGAGTTCGCTTTGCAAATCGCCGACATCTTCCCCCTTCGCCTTCCAATGATCGCGCCAACGGTAAAGCCAGCTGTGACAATCGAATACCTCATTGAGCGGAAACATAGCCGACTCGAATTCTTGTTCGCGCGTCGAAAGGTCGAGCACTATGTCATGCCCAAAGTTTTTTCTTACGATCTTATCTTTCGGCACGCCCGCTATGGCCTCCTCAAGATCGGCCTTGGCTGCCAGCGCCTTTTTGATGTCTAGGTAATAAAAGCGCTCAATCTCAACGCCCTTATCCGTGCGTGTCCGGACGGGAACCTGAGCAAAAGTCGTCTGGTAGAGCGAGGTAATGCGTTGCTGTCCGTCGAGCAACAGGTCTGTCGGTGGGACGTCCTTTTCTGGCACGCCTTCGAGCAGGCGTGGTTTGAAATGTACCGAGCCTCCCGTTTCCAGCATCAGAAGCGCACCGATCGGGTATCCCTTTCCGACCGAGGCGAGGAGGCTTCTGACATCCTCGTCGCCCCAAACGTAGCTGCGTTGGAAATCTGGAAGCTGGACCTTGCCGTCACGCGCCCATTTGAGCAGATCTTTTAGGTCCTCTTTTGTTGAATCAAACATCGGCCACTTCCCCTACCGCAAGCCTTTCAACGAGTTTTGCGAATGCCTCTTCCATCTCAAACACTGCCGTGAACTCGTCGAATGCCCAACGGCCCTGTGTGCCGAGATTGTTGACGCCGGGCACCCAGAGCGTGCGCATCGTTTCGGCTTTTAGTTGCGCGTCGCCCTTGCGATAGCCTTTCACCTCCAGAACGAGGTTCAGCGGGTCTTCGCGCCCGTCGTTCATCTGCACAATGAAATCGGGCACGTACTTCCTGGGCGTAGAGCCCGAACGATAGGGCACATCGAATTGCAGGCCCTGGTTCTTCACATAGGAAATGACTTTGGGGTGGCTTTCGAGCACGCGGGCAAGTTCAGCCTCCCAGTCGCTGTCGCAAACGACATAGTTGACGTGGCATTTGTTCGGCGCGGTCTTGTAAACGCCCTTTGTCGTGTTGAATGCGACGTGGCGCGTGGAACCATTCGGATTGTAGGGATCGAGAATTGCCTTGATGCGCTTTTCGCCTTCGATCCCGCGTTGGCAGGCGAGGTAGATGCGCTCTGCTGCCTGATCGGCGATTTCACGGTAGGTGACCTGTCCCGGCTTGGTGCCGCCCTGACAGACGAGATACCCGCCGTCGAGCCATTGGCGGACCACACGCTTGATGTCGCCGAACAGGCTGACCGGAAGATCCTCGCCATGATCACGGAAGCGCGTATACATCAGATGTTTGGTCAGATGATAGGAGATCGAACTCGGGCGCATGCTGTCGAACGTGCTCATGTCCAGTTCGACGCCTTCGCCAACGATACCTTCGAGAAGCACCTTGCAGGGACCGACGAGCTCCGGCGTCAGGATCAATTTTGAATCATTGGTGAAATGAGCGGTGATGCGCTCATCCGGCATCTCGACACGGTACCCTTCGACACGCGGAAAGCGGATTTCCAGACTTGCGCGCTCTTTCACCGCGTGTACGCGAGTCGATTGTTTGGGCGCCTTAGGCGGCGCAATGACCGGCTTGGCGGCAAAGTTGAATGGTATGCCCATGATGTTGGCATACTCGACGTCGAACAGGCCATCTTCGTTCAGCTCGTAAGATTGGCGGCGTAGGCCGCGACCGACCACTTGCTCACACAGCAGCTGAGTTCCGAAGGCACGCACGCCAAGTATGTGCGTGACCGTGTTGGTGTCCCACCCCTCCGTAAGCATAGAAACAGAGACAACACAGCGGATTTGTTCGCCCAACCTTCCCTTTTTGCCGACGGTATTCATGACCTCGCGCAGAAGATCCTGATCCGAGACCTTGTCAGCTTCCGCGGGATCGACTCCGCGCTCCTTCATTTCTCGTTTGAACTGCTCGATCTCGGGGCCGGCCATTTCACGAAATTGCGGATCGAGCGCTTCACCTGATTCCAATTGCTGGCTATCGATCAGCAACGTGTTCGGGCGCGCCAAACGGTTTCCATACTCATCATAGTTGCTAAATAGCTTCAGGTGCCCACGGTGTATATTGCGAGCCTCGCCCTCTTCATCCCTATCCCAACCAGAAATCCATTCGTAGACGAGCTGTGACGCCGAGGTGTTGTTGCATACCACGATAAAAACCGGCGGCGTGTCGATACCTGCGCGCGCCCATTGCTCGTTTTCTTTCTCATAGTGGCCATAAAGAGCAAGAAGTGCAGTTTGCAGTTCAGATGGTATCGAGAGCGGATCGAGCGTGCCCGACTTTCCGCGCCCCTTCTTCGGCATGCGTTTGCCGATGTGTTCCCAGAGATTGCGATATAGCGGCTCTGCCGCTGTCGGCAGATTGTCTGCCACTGGAATACGCGGCAACTTGACGATGCCGCACTCGATAGCGTCCATCAGAGAGAAATCGCTGACCGTCCACGGAAACAACGTGCCTTCGGCATAGCCTGAGCCGCGCAGAAAGAAAGGTGTAGCAGACAAATCGTATGCAGCGCGGACACCGATCTTTTTCTTGAGCGCTTCGATTCCTGTAATCCAAAGACGAGCCGCTTCGTTGTTCTTTTTGGCTTCGTCCTTATCTTCGCCGGTCAGGTCTTCCTCGTCTGTAGAGGTTGGCTTTTCTCTGTAGCAGTGGTGGGCCTCATCGTTGATGACCACCACGTTCTTCAGGGCCATCAACTCGCCGCAGGACCGTTGCAGCATCTGGCCGTCGGTTTCGAGGGTCTTTGGTGGCTCATCACGGCCTTGCAGGAGCGAACGACCGGTCTTTGATATCTCCAGCGTCTCTCTATGCTTGAACGCGTGATAGTTGGTGATCACGATCTTAGCCTTGCCGATGTCTCCCAGCATGTCGGCCGGAACCAGCTCGCGTTCCCGGTAATAGCTGTTTGGATCTTCCGGCATAAGGACGCGCAGGCGATCCTTAATCGTGATGCCAGGCGTCACGATCAGAAATCCTCGGCTAAACAGATTGCTCGTCGGCGAGCGCACGTCGTTAAGTGATTGCCAAGCAATTAACATGGCCATGACGGTGGTCTTGCCGCTGCCCGTCGCCATTTTCATCGCGATACGAAGCAGCTCCGGATTGGCCTGCTCATTGGCGCCGCGAATGTGTTGCCAGAACTTCGCATAGCGGCCTTGGTTGCGCGCTACTTCGGTAAGCCAGATCACCGTTTCAACGGCTTCGATCTGGCAAAAGAAGGGCCTCACGCCTTCGAAGTTGTAGGCCCGCCAGTGATTCAACAGGCGAGCAGTCGTGGGTGTCACACCCCAATCGGTTGGGTTCGGCAGAGTTCGCCATGAGGCCACGTGCCCGCGGATCTCATTGATTATGGGAGTGGGGTTGTACTCTTGCTGATCTGAAGAAAGGTCGGGATCACCGAGACCTAGGTTTGTCTGTTTGCCGCGAGACTTCTGCTTCTTCGACTTCGGAACGGGGGTGATGAGTTCCGAACGTCGCCGGCCAGCACGAGGCGGCTCGTCCAAGGGCTGGCCGTCGCCATCCAACGCGTGATGTCGGGTTGGCACCTCGTAAGGCGAGTTCAATATTGGTTGCTGGTAAAAACTCTCGGCCATCGCCCCCTCAGCCGCTCAAATCAGAATCACAGCTTATGCTGCAACTATGACTTGTCTAACCGGTCCAAGCGTAGACACGGGAAAGTTGCACGAAGGTTGAAATAAACGAAGTCCCAGTTTTTGGACCAAAACGACCCGCGTATGAATTCCGCTTACCGAATGCTTACCATGCCTAAGAAAAGCAGCAGACGTGAATAGTTAACTCATTGATTTCATTGGTGGGTGATGAAGGACTCGAACCTTCGACCCGCTGATTAAGAGTCAGCTGCTCTACCACCTGAGCTAATCACCCAAACCCTTCGATCCGCTGATTAAGAGTCAGCTGCTCTG
>Ga0134126_10002776_pt1 | contig 21998 bp, 20 predicted proteins | sample KB31752_FD_96881 | JGI IMG/M metagenome (GOLD analysis project Ga0134126, IMG submission 96881) | Terrestrial soil microbial communities with excess Nitrogen fertilizer from Kellogg Biological Station, Michigan, USA - KB3-175-2 | ecosystem: Environmental > Terrestrial > Soil > Unclassified ... | reverse complement strand
TCGCCGCCCATGGCCAAACCTTCCATCACCGGCTTCTTTTCTGCCCCGTTTACGAATAGCGTCCTTTCAAGGTCGCGTTCGTTCAAATTACTATCTCCCTCAACCTTCCAGGCTGTGGGTTTGCCGCCATTTTTGTTTGGATAACTATCCGCGTTATTCAAAGCATCATCATTATTAAATTCCATCGGTTTACGTATTGATGTATAAATAATAATGCTTCAATTTTATAATTGTTTGATTTTTTCTTTTGAAAAAGTCCGTGGTCAATAGACCATGGTCCATAGCCAAAGTCGTTTGGGAATTTCGATGCAATGCCATGGACTGGACCATCGACTATGGATTCCTTTCAAAACGCCTACCCAAGCGCATGCGTAAGGTCAGCAACCAAATCATCAATATGTTCCAAGCCAACAGATACCCGCAATAAATTAAAAGGTGTTTTTGTGTCGGGGCCCTCTACAGTTGCGCGGTGCTCTACCAGGCTTTCTACGCCGCCGAGGCTGGTTGCCCTGGTAATCAGTTTCAGGTTGTTTATAACGCGCCTTGCTTCGGCTTCGCCGCCTTTCACACAAAACGAGAGCATGCCGCCAAACCCGCTCATTTGCTCCCTTGCAATTTCATGCTGTGGGTGCGATGGCAGCCCGGGATACATTACGCTTTCGATTTTGGGATGCAGTTCCAGGAATTCCGCCAACAACTGCGCATTATGGACGTGCCCGCGAATACGATAGGGCAGCGTTTTCATGCTCCGTGCAAGGTAATAACAATCCATAGGTGAGGGGATGGCCCCGCCATATTCCTGTACCTGGCGTATTTTTTGCCACCAATCGCTCTTCTCTTTGGTTATCAGTGCACCGCCCATTAAATCACTGTGGCCGCCGAAATATTTTGTGCAGGAGTGCATCACCAAATCTGCGCCCAATGCAAGCGGCTGCTGGCAAATTGGAGTAGCAAATGTATTGTCGCAAGCTACTTTTATATTTTGCCTGCGGGCAATGTCGACAACCTTTTTAATATCGGTAACTTTAAGCAGCGGGTTTGAAGGCGTTTCTATCCATATTAAACCTGTTTCGGGCCTTAAATGATCAAGCAAAACCTGGCTATCATTTACATCGATGAAGTCAAAGGTCAATATTCCCTTAAATAAAAGCTTCAGTTGGTTACGAAGGCCATGGTACATATCGTCGGGCGCTATAACATGCGTACCCGGCGGCAGAGACTGGAAAACCGACATCCCTGCCGCGTTTCCGGATGAAAATGACGCTGCATCGGCGCCGCCTTCCAGTTTTGCCAGTAAGTTTTCGAGCAAGGCCCGGTTGGGGTTGCTGGAACGGCTGTAAATATATCCGCCGGGGAATGAGCCATCTTCTGCCCGTTCGAAAGTGGTTGATAATATAATAGGTTGTATTATAGCTTTTGAGGTTTCGTCGACATGGTTGCCGGCATGAATGGCGATGGTTTCAATCTTCATGGAAAATGTTTTTGTGCAAACTTAAAGGTTCGTGAAACGACTTATTATCCTTTTTTAAAATAAATGGAAGGCGGCAGTTTACCAAACACCCATGCTGTTACTTCACAAAGCCACATTTCCTGGTTTAGTTTATTACCTCCGTAATCTTCCAATAAATAAATGCCTCCACCTCCCGTTTCTTTTGAATAGTCGTGTATCAATTTAAGCATGGCCGATCCTTCAAACGGTTCTTCAGAAAGTGCCAGGATAACCTCATTATTATCATTTCCGACGTAATCAAGCATGGCGTCGGCGCCTTCAACCATTTCGAGGTCAGCTTTATTACCGGTCCAGCCAGGCAAGTCGATGTACCACCTGCCGGTTTCTTCTCTATAAAATTTATAAGACTGTGGGTTTGTTGTTGTGGCCATAATTGCGAAGATAAATAAACGATTGTTTAAAAAACACGAAACTCAAGAAGAACACAAAATGTCGCGCCCCTGCATAATTTACACCCCCATTACCTAAACATTTCCTATTTTTACCAAAATTTTTCGAATGGAAGCTGAGGAAAATCTACATATATTACTGCAGAATCCACATTTACCGGCTGATTTAAAACACATTGCCGAAAAGGTGCTCGATAATGAACGCATCTCTTTTGATGAAGGGGTATTGCTTTATGAAACTGCTGAGCTTGGCTATCTCGGTGTTTTGGCCAATTACATCCGCGAAAAAAGGCATGGGAACAAAACCTATTTCAATCGTAATTTCCACATCGAACCCACCAATCTTTGTGTTTACGACTGTAAATTTTGCTCGTACTCGCGCCTGATAAAACAACGGTCGGAAGGGTGGGAGTACACTATGGACGAAATGCTGGATATGGTGAAAAAATATGATGACGAGCCGGTTACCGAAGTGCATATAGTTGGCGGAGTTTTGCCGCAATATGACGTGCCTTTTTACAGCGAGCTGTTCAGCAAAATAAGGGAATACCGTCCGGAACTGCACATCAAGGCCCTGACCCCGGTCGAGTACCATTATATCTTTAAAAAAGCAAAAATTGATTATGCCACCGGCATGCGGCTAATGCTTGAGGCCGGCCTGGGCTCGATACCCGGCGGAGGGGCCGAAATTTTTCACCCTGCGATAAGGGAACAAATTGCAAAAGATAAATGTACGGCTGACCAATGGCTGGCTATCCATGAAGAATGGCATAAACTGGGGCAGCGCTCAAATGCGACTATGTTGTATGGCCACATTGAAAAGTACTGGCACCGCGTAGACCACATGGATCGCCTGCGCGCGCTGCAGGATAAAACCGGCGGCTTTCAAACATTTATCCCGCTAAAGTTTCGTAAAGAAAATAACCAGATGTCGCATGTGCCGGAGTCGACCGTAGTTGAGGACCTGCGTAATTATGCCATAGCACGTATTTACCTTGACAATTTTGATCATATTAAAGCATATTGGGCCATGATCAGCCGCACCACCGCGCAGTTATCATTAAATTTCGGAGTTGATGATATAGACGGCACACTCGATGATACCACGAAAATATATTCCATGGCCGGCGCTGAAGAGCAGCATCCCGGTATGAGCACCAAACAACTGGTTGAACTGATAAAAAACGTGGGCCGCGAACCGATAGAACGCGACACGTTATATAATGTGGTTACTGATTACACCCATTATGAGTTTCCCGATGAAGTAAAACCGCAATTTTACAAGTTGCCGGTGATAAATTAGTTTATTGGTTCACTGGTTCATTAGTTCATTAGCGTAAAGCGGCATAAATAACATTGATTTAAGATCCGTTGGATTTTCAGCCTTGTGGAGGATTATTGGCTGCACAATTTAGATCCAGTGAACCAATAAACTATGAATCATTCTACCAGTGAACTAATGAACCAATGAACCAATGAACCAATGAACGATGCTACCAGTGAACCAATGACTAAAATATTATACATCGTCCGTCACGGGCAAACTGATCTGAACAAACGCGGCATTATACAGGGGCGCGGTATGGATACCGACCTGAATGATGAGGGGCGAAGACAGGCGGCTCTTTTTTTCGATGCCTATAAAACTGTTCCTTTTGATAAAATTTACATATCGGCGCTCAGGCGCACGCAGCAAAGCGTCCAGGGTTTTATAGATCTGGGTATCCCTTATGAAAAGCTGCCGGGCCTGGACGAGCTCGGGTGGGGGATACATGAGGGGAAAACCGCCACGCCCGAAAATAAAGCCGAGTTTTTACAGATCATGCGGGATTGGATGGAAGGCAAGTTAGACGAAAAGTTTGAAGGCGGCGAAAGTCCGAACGAGGTAAAAGCGCGTCAGTTGGAAGCGTTGAAAATTATAATGAGCCATCCTGAAGAAAAAACAGTGCTGATCTGCATGCACGGCAGGGCTTTGCGCCTGTTGCTGTGCTTACTTACCAATAAGCCGCTTACCGAAATGGATTCGTTCCCGCATCAGAACCTTGTTTTGTATAAAGTTATCTACGATGGCATGAAATACGACATCGTAGATTTTAATAATTCCGAACATTTAAAACACGCCTAATAACACTTGTGAACAAGATCCGCATATCAGCAGTTAGCTACACCAATACCAAACCCTTTATATATGGCCTGCAGCACACGGGCATCATAAAAAAAATTGAGCTCAGCCTTGATACCCCTTCAGATTGTGCGCAAAAACTGATTGACGACGTGGTCGATATCGGCCTGATCCCCGTGGCCGCCACCTTAAGCCTTAAGCGCTGGGAGATCGTGTCCGACTATTGTATCGGGGCGGTTGGCGCCGTGAATTCTGTTTTTATTTTTAGCAATTGCGAAATAAAAGATCTGAAGAAATTGCAGCTCGATCCCGAATCGCGCAGCTCCAATAATTTAGCAAAGGTTTTGCTGAAAAATTATTGGAAAGCAGATCATCTGATGATTGTCGAAGACGCTGCCGATTATGCCCAATCGCCCGATCCTAATACAGCTTTCGTGCAGATCGGCGACCGCACTTTCGGAAAAAAAGCGCACTACCCCTTTGTATACGACCTGGCCGAAGAATGGCAAAAATTTACCGGGCTGCCTTTTGTATTTGCAGCATGGATAGCAAACAAACCCATCCCGAATGATTTTATGCTGGAATTTAACCAATCCTTAAAATATGGGCTTGAACATCGCCGGGAATTGCTGGATGAACTGCCTTTGAGACGGGATTTTGATTTTGAGGACTATTTAATGCACAAGCTCGACTTCGACCTTACCGAAGACAAAAAAAAGGCTTTGCATTTATTTTTGGAATCTGTAAAAGGCTTATAATAAGCGGGTTTTCTGCAATATATAGGAATTCTGATTTTCAAATCTTCAAATTAGCGCCTCTTCAAATCATCGCCGCATTTTTCAATTAAACTATATACAGAAAAATGAATCAAACATCCGTTCAGCGCGTTATATCGATTACATGCAATTATGAAGGATTTTTATTCTGTTTTAGGGCTTGAGGCGAATTGCACTTTTGAAGACATAAAAGATGCCTATAGAAAGCTGTCGAAAAAATTCCACCCGGACCTGAACCAGGGCGATGATTATTTTGTAAGCCGTTTCAGGGAAGTAAACGAAGCTTACGAAGTTTTGATCGATACCGGGAAGCGCGCACGCTATGATAAAAATATGAAGGCATTCCGGCCCGTCGACGAAGAATTTAAAAAGCGGCAATATTACAGGCAGCAGGCCGAAAGCAATCAGCGTAACGCTCACGCTGCTTATTATCGGGCAAAAAGCCGCGGCGCCAATGCGGGCATTACCATCGTGTTGATTTTATTGGGACTTATTGTGGCCGTGTATTTGGCTGAGTCCTTTGGCCATTCAAAGAAAATAAAAACAAGTTCGGGCGATACGGTCGCCCTTAGCGTGGTGTCAGCAACCAAGCCTCACACGCATCATAAAAAACATCACATACAAAAAATTAATAATGACAGTGCAGTTGCTGTCAATGCAGGCGCAAAAAAGCCCGCTGCAACCGACGCAGTCACTGCTGAAAGTAAACCTGCCGTTACGGTGGCCCAGCCTGTCACAATCAATGAAAAAAAGCCAGCTCTATTAAGCACGAACTCCAGGAAGCAGCAGCCGGTTAACCAGGTTTTGCTGTCTGACAATAAAGCAGCCGATAGTTTTCCGTACGCCACTTATGTGCGGCCAAACGTAACTGGTGTAGTGAATTTGCGAAAATCCAATGCGTACAGTTCTGAGATCATTGAAAAGATACCGGCCAATTCAAAAGTGCTGGTTTTACAAAAGGGCGATATTTATTATAAGGTATCTTATAATAACGATATCGGGTACGTACCAAAATGGTCGCTTCGGGCTAAGTAGGCCAGGATTTTTAGCGTGTTACCATTTGAGGACGGCACCACAGCACAAATTGTTAAGCCACCATGTGCACAAAATCCTATAATTTTAAAATCCTTTAAATCGTAGTCAACATTTATCACTATAGTAATGTTACCCTTATATTAAAGGCTTAAAATTACCCCAATGAATTCAAACTCACTAAAAGGCCAGTCGGCCTTAATAACCGGCGCCGACAGCGGTATAGGAAAAGGTGTAGCGTTAGCAATGGCAGATGCGGGCGCCAATGTCATCATCAACCATGTGGATGCCCACGAAAATGCGCAAAAAACTGTCGATGAAATAACTGCTGCCGACGGCAGGGCTTACGCTATACATGCCGATGTAAGCAATGAGACCGAAGTACAGGCCATGTTTGCCGAAATGTACGGGCAGTACGGCACCATAGATATCCTGGTGAATAATGCCGGGCTGCAAAGAGATTCGCGCTTTGTAGATATGACTTTGGAGCAATGGAACACCGTGATCAATATAAACCTTACAGGCCAATTTTTATGCGCCCGCGAGGCGGCGAAGGAATTTATCAGGAGGGGAGTGGTAGCCGAGAGGAGCAAAGCTGCCGGTAAAATAATTTGCATGAGCAGTGTACACGAGGTGATTCCCTGGGCCGGACATGTGAATTATGCGGCCAGCAAGGGGGGTATCAGTATGTTTTTAAAAAGTATAGCCCAGGAATTGGCTCCGCATAAAATCCGGGTGGTTGGTGTTGGCCCCGGCGCAATACAAACGCCGATAAATAGATCGGCCTGGGATACAACCACAGCCCTGGACAAACTATTAACCCTTATACCGTATAACCGCATTGGCGAACCGGATGACATAGGCAAACTTGCCACCTGGCTCGCTTCTGATGAAGCTGACTATATTACCGGCAGCACTATTTTTATCGATGGCGGCATGACCCTGTATCCCGGGTTTGCGGATAACGGGTGACAGGTTTTGAAATGTTGTAAAAGTTTAAAGGTTGCAATGTTTAGAAGATGTGGTCTATATTGGAGCAAAAAAACATTCCAACTTTACAACATTTCAACCTTACAACTTTTTTACAACCCTTCCGGCATTACAACAATTCTTCCATAAACCGTTTAAATGACATTTAAATGGCAATTCGGAGGTTAAGAAAAGGTAAAAAACCTGTTATGAGCGTGTGAACAAGGTTTTTTTATCGTTTTTTAATTGACATATTGTAAAAAACACACTAAGTAGACCAGAAAAATTTAAATTTATCATAATAAAAGCATTAAAATTATTAATTATTTATAAAAGTGTTTATTAGACTTTTATTTTGATAATTTTAGTATACTTTTGTTGCGGATTTAAAATTTAAAACAACCATGAAAAAAATATTTTTAACAATCGCAACAGCTGCCTTATTCAGCGTAAATGTATTTGCTGCCGATGGCGGTAAAAAGACAACTGAAACTAAAACAAAAGTTTCATATGGGGTACAACAAGAGTTTAACACCGACTTTGCCGGAGCGCAAAACATAGTATGGACGGTAGACAAAAATTGCCAGAAAGCTGACTTCGTTATCGACGGCGCTAAGAAAACAGCCTTTTATTCGCTAGCCGGCGATTTCCTGGGCACCACGCAAGTTGTAGGTTATAATGCAATACCTGCCAACACACAAAAGCTTATAGCAGCCAGCTATAAGGGCTATACCGCAGGCGATGTGATCGTTTACCAGGCGAATGAAGAACTTAAAACAGACATTGAGCCAATCTCATACTTTGTAGTTTTAAAGAGCGCACAGCATGAAATTTTGGTTAGGGTAACTGAAACCGGAAAAATCGACTTTTTCAAACAGGTAAAATAATCTTCCAAACTATATTTCAGTAAATTGAAGCCTTCAGTCGTGAGATTGAGGGCTTTTTTATTTTTGACACGAATTCATTCGTGTCAATTCGAGCCGTTTGTGAACATTAGCGTTATCATTTAAAACAATCTGCGGGCACTAAACCTTTTTTAATAAGAATACGAATTCGCACTAATTACTTCGAATGGACTCGAATTTGTGCAATGTCATAATTCTAACCGAAAAACTTGTGTCCATTCGGAGTGATTCGTGAAAAATCCGTGACAATAAAATCTTATGTCAAAAACTATTATTGTTTCCAACAGGCTGCCGGTAAAAATATTAAGGACCGAAGGGGATTTTACGCTTACTTCGAGCGAGGGAGGCCTTGCGACCGGCCTGGGCTCGGTATACAGTCGCCCCGATTTTAAATGGATAGGCTGGCCGGGGGCGGATATCCCCGATACGCGCGACCAGGATAAGATAAAACATCAACTGGCCGGCCGCAATTTAATACCCGTATTCCTTGACCAGGAAGACATCAGCCAATATTATGAAGGATTTTCAAACGCAGTTTTGTGGCCGGTATTCCACTACTATATCTCCACATATACCGTTTACAAATCATCAAATTGGGAGTATTATAATATTGTAAATCAAAAGTTCAGGGATGCAGTGCTAAAGGTAGCCAAACCGGGTGATACCATTTGGATACATGATTATCAATTATTGTTACTGCCCCAGTTGATACGGGATGAACTGCCCGACATTTCCATAGGCTTTTTTCTCCATATACCCTTTCCCTCGCACGAAATGTTCAGGCTTATTCCCTGGCGATATGAACTGCTGCAGGGGATGCTTGGCGCCGACCTGATCGGTTTTCATACTTTTGACGATGTGCGTCATTTCCTTGGCGCCGTTTCAAGGATTTTGCCGGCAACAACCTCGTCAAACATCATTACGAACGGGGAAAGATCAATTGTCGCAGAATCGTTCCCAATGGGGATTGATGAGAAGAAGTTCGCCTCGCTGCCGCTGGAAGAAGAGGTTATTAACCAGGCACATGTAATCAGGCAGACGTTCAAAAATGTTAAACTTATTCTATCCATCGACAGGCTGGACTACAGCAAAGGCATTTTACAACGCCTGCAGGCATTTGAGCAACTGCTGAAACAATACCCCGAATACCTTGGAAAGGTAACGCTTTACATGATCGTTGTGCCCTCGCGGGATACGGTGCCGCAATATGCGCAGCTAAGAGACGAGATTGACAAACGCGCGGGCAGTATAAATTCAATTTACCGCGGTATGGATTGGACGCCCATCCATTATTACTATCGTTCCTTCCCGGTTGAAACGCTGTCGGCCCTTTACAGTACTGCCGATGTATGCCTGGTAACCCCCATGCGCGACGGGATGAATCTGGTGAGCAAGGAGTATGTGGCAAGCCGTATTAATAACGACGGCGTATTGATTTTGAGCGAAATGGCGGGGGCGTCGAAAGAGTTGATCGATGCTTTGATCGTCAACCCGAACAATATTAATGAGGTTTGCAATGCTATTATACAGGCTATCAATATGCCTGTCGGTGAGCAAAAGGTGCGAATGCAGCAAATGCGGCAACTGGTTGCAAAGTTTAATATTACACACTGGGTAAAAATTTTTATGGACAAGCTAAAGGAGGTTAAACAAATGCAGCGGTCCATGCAAACCAGGCACGTAAGCTTTAGTACCGAGCAATCCATAATAAATCGTTATTTAAAGACAAAAAAACGTATCATCTTTTTAGACTATGACGGCACACTCGTCGATTTTAAATCGAACATCGCGCAGGCCTATCCGGACAATGAGCTGGTTTCGATAATCGACAGGCTAAGTGAAGACCCCGCCAATGAACTGGTGTTGATAAGCGGTCGCAAACATCAGAATTTGGGCGAATGGTTTGGCCATAAAAATGTTTATCTGGTAGCCGAGCATGGCGCCTGGTTTAAGCAGCAAAATACCTCATGGCATAAAATAAGCGGGCTTTCAGACAGCTGGAAACAAGATATTAATCCCATTTTAGAAACCTATGTCGATCGTACGCCCGGTTCATTTATCGAAGAAAAGACATATTCGCTGGTGTGGCATTATCGCAACGCTCAAAAAGGCCTTGGCGAGCTCAGGGCCAACGAGCTGATGAATAATTTAAAATACATGGCCGCAGACAAGGGATTGCAGCTTTTAACCGGCGACAAAGTGCTTGAAGTAAAGAACGTTGAGATCAATAAAGGGAAAGCCGCCCTGAGCCTAATTGAAAAGAACGACTACGATTTTATAATCGCTTTTGGTGATGACTACACCGACGAGGATATTTTCAAGGCGCTTCCGGATAGTGCAATCACCATAAAAGTTGGGGGAAATAATGTTTCTTCAGCCAAATTTTACCTGCGAAACCCTGTTGAAGTGCGCAAGCTGCTCGAAAGTTTTTGTGAAAGTACCGTGCTGCATTGAGAGGGGAGCAGAAAGCAAAAAGCAAAAAGCAGAAAGCAAAAAGCAGAAAGCGAAAAGCAGAGAGCGAAAAGAAGAAAGCAGGAGACGAAAAGCGAAAAGCAGAAAGCGTAAGGCACAAGGCGAAAAGCAAAAAGCTTTGGTCTTTAAGCCTTCTGCTTTCAGCTCTTCTCTCACAAAAATATCGGCCTGTCCAATTTCATCGCTATGCGGTATGCGGCGTTCATTAAGCCCACGTGGCTGTAAGCCTGCGGGAAATTGCCCCACTGGCTGCCATCTTCTTCGTCAATATCTTCGCTGAACAGCAGCAGGTGATTCGAAAACTGCAGAAGATTTTCAAACTCGCGCATAGCATCGTCGATCCGGCCTACACAAGCCAGGGCCTCTACATACCAAAAGGCGCATATCAGGAAAGTTGATTTCGGCTTGCCAAAATCATCTTTATATAAATACCTGTAAAATAGGCCATTAGGTGTTTTTAGCTCCTTTTCCAGTGCAATTAAGTGATTTTTTGCCCGGTCGGATGCCGGGTCAAGGTAATTCATCATGATAAGCTGTAATGTGCTCGCATCAAGATTAGGGCTTCCCGCCGAATTGGTGTACACCTTCCTTGCGGGATCATAACAGCTTTCAATGTGTTTCGCTGCCTTTTTCTTCAGAACGGTTGCTTTATGGATGAGCTTCTCATTCTCTATCGTACGTGCCATTTTTTCGGCCGCCGATGCGCCCGCCCATTGAAACAGGTTACTATAACAGTGGATATTTGCCATGTTCCTGAACTCCCATATCCCGGCGTCTTTTTCGTCAATCGTTTTCTCTATTTTGCCCAGCAAAAATTCTATCCAGCGCACGGAGTCCTTTCTTTCCGAAAAAATAAACCGGTGATCAGTATAAAGCGGCAGGAGCGAGATCATCACCTGTCCGTAAATATCATTTTGGATGTGCTCATAAGCCTGGTTGCCCACCCTTACAGGCTGATTGCCCATGTAACCATCCAGGTTGGTCATTATTTCTTCCGTAAGCGTTTTTTTGCCGGTAATCCCATAAAGCGGCTGATAACGTTCATCTTCCGCAAAAGAAATATCGGTTACATAGCCAAAGTATTTTTCCATTTCCTCAAAATGGCCTATGTGGTTAAGCGCGGTGATTACATAATACGTATCGCGCAGCCAGCAGTAGCGGTAGTCCCAGTTGCGGCCGCTTCCCGGCGACTCGGGCAAACTGGTTGTACTGGCGGCAATTATGGCCCCCGTATCCTCAAACTGATGTATTTTTAATGCGAGCGCCGAACGGATAACAAATGGCTGAAAATAAGTGGCTATTGAAGAGTGTTTTATCCAAAGGCGCCAGTATTGGATCGTTTCGCGTAAAAAGCGTTCTGCGGTACTGATCAGCGGCGCTTCCAGCGGCTCGCCATAAGTCAGTACCAGGTAACGGCAGTCATTTAACACAAAGGCCTGCTCGTCAAAAACATAGCTTATCGGTATATTGGTTGTCAGGCGCATTTCCTCCTCGCCGCCTAAAAATTGAATGTGGTTACTGCCGCGGTTAACATGCAGTTTTGTATCGCCATAGCCGGATACCGGCTCACACTTTACCACTATGCGCGGCGAACCTTCGATGGGTTCCATTTTACGAATAAGCATAAGCGCCTTATAATACCGCTGATGTTCGTAAAACCGGGGCGCAAAATCAGTTATCCGATATTTTTCGCCCTTCTTTGTAGTTATCTCAGTCGCCAGCACGTTGGTGTTTTCAAGGTAGTATTGATGGCTTGTATAATCCCCTATAGGTAATATTGAAAACTGGCCGCCCTTTTTTTTATCGAGCAAGCCGCCAAAAATAAATGTACTGTCAAAACGCGGCCAGCATAACCAGTCAACATTGGTGTTTTTATTAATATGAGCCAGGTACGCGCAATTACCAATAATACCTGTTTTATAAGTATGTTTTTCCATGTATAATAACTTAACAAAAAGGTGGTGATTATGTTCAAGGGAAAAAAACGGGGATTAAAAAACAAGAGCCAGGAGCCAGCAATCAAGGCTAGGAAGTCTAGGGACGGACCCTGGCGGATTAGTGCCGACACCATACCAACCTTTTCTAACAATCTACCTATAAATGCCCTTTTTATCTTGATTCCCGGCGCTTGATCCCTGGCCGTGGCGACTGGCGCATATTTAATATGTAACGTCTATGTAATTTGTAGTATTTGTTCGAAATAGCTATTGTTTTTTAAAACAATCGCCCTAACTTAGACCAATTATTTACCTTAAAAATTTAAATACCATGAGTTTACGATTAGGCGATATCGCGCCAAATTTCAAGGCCAAAACATCAGAAGGAGAGATAGACTTTTACGAATACCTGGGCAACAGCTGGGGTGTGCTTTTTTCGCATCCCGCAGATTATACGCCTGTTTGCACTACCGAGCTTGGCAAAACAGCATCTTTAAAAGCAGAGTTTGACAAGCGCAATGTAAAAGTGATCGCATTGAGCGTCGACTCGGTAGAGTCGCACAAGGGATGGATAAATGATATTAACGAGACGCAAAACGTCGAGGTAAATTTCCCGATCATCGGCGATGAAAACCGCGAAATAGCGCTGGCCTATGATATGATCCATCCAAATGCATCGCTGACAGCTACTGTTCGGTCGTTATTTGTAATCGCACCCGATAAAACCATCAAGCTGATCATTACCTATCCGGCATCAACCGGAAGAAACTTCCAGGAAATACTGCGGGTGATAGACTCGCTCCAGTTAACCGCCAATTACAGCGTGGCGACACCGGCCGATTGGAAGGAAGGGGAGGACGTTGTTATAGTACCAGCGATCAAAACAGAAGACATTCCTGCCAAATTTCCGAAAGGTTTTACGCAGGTTAAACCCTATTTACGATTAACCCCGCAACCAAATAAATAATTTTATTTGGTTATTAATTATTTTATATATTTGAACAGATTGGTTTTTCCACGCCTTTCTGATAAAAGTTGTATTTTATCCGGCAAAGAGGTGGTTTTTTAATCTGGAATGTGATTTTTTTAATACAACAATTATAATATTTATGAAAACTGGAAAAGTAAAATGGTTTAACACACAAAAAGGTTATGGTTTTATTGTTACCGACGATGGTAAAGATCTTTTTGTACACTTTAAGGATGTACAAGGCGGCGTAAATGCCATCAAAGATAACGATAGCGTTACATACGATGTGGAAGAAGGCAGAAAAGGTTTGCAGGCAGTAAATGTAAAAAAAGCATAATTAAAGAGACTAATTTCTTATAAACCTCTGCTTTCACAGGGGTTTTTTTGTATCGAAAAATTTTAAAGGGAGGCAACGTTTTTATGTCTCCCGGTTCAAATTTTACAAGGGTAAAATGAAGCGCAAAACGTTGCTTCACTACAACCATTAAAACCAATTATTGCAATTCATATGACAACTGATGCTTCGGCCAAAATCACCAGGAATGCCGTTCTTTTGGTGATCGTTGCCTCCCTCGGCTACTTTGTAGATATTTATGATCTATTAATCTTTTTGATAGTACGGAAACAAAGCCTGACTGACATTGGTGTAAAACCGGCTGATATACTTGCCACCGGCAATAACATCATCAATTGGCAAATGGGTGGCCTTTTGCTTGGCGGAATACTATGGGGCGTGCTCGGGGATAAACTTGGCAGGATAAAAGTGCTTTTTGGCTCAATAGCGCTTTATTCGGTGGCCAATTTTGCTAATGGGTTTGTTCACGATTCGTCTACTTATGCTCTTATTCGTTTTATAGCAGGGATAGGACTGGCTGGTGAATTAGGCGCAGGGGTTACTTTGGTTAGCGAAACTTTAAGTAAGGAAAAGAGGGGGTATGGTACCATGATTGTGGCTGCCGTTGGCCTTTTTGGAGCGGTTTTAGCAAATTGGGTTTCAAAATCCGACTGGCACACGGCCTATTTTGTAGGCGGTGGTTTAGGCATACTGCTGCTCTTATTGCGGATAGGGACTTTTGAGTCGGGAATGTTTAAAAATATTGAACAAAGCAACGTATCAAGGGGCAATTTTTTTAAATTATTTACTAATTGGGAACGATTTAAAAAATACCTTTATTGTATTTTGATCGGAGCGCCCCTTTGGTACGTAGTTGGTGTTTTGATCTCGCTGCAGCCCGAGTTTGGCATAGCGCTGCATGCCGTTAGTAAACTAAACGCAGGCGACGGGATTCAATACGCTTATATTGCAATTGCCATAGGTGGGATAGTGGCCGGCTATTTATCACAAGTAACCAGGTCAAGAAAATTGATTATGCTTATTTTCCTTCTACTGTCGGCAATGAGCGTTGTGGTTTATTTGAACTCGGTAGGGCTTTCAAGCCAACAATTTTTATGGCTTTGCTTTTTTATGGGCTTTGCCGTCGGCTACTGGACATTATTTATCACCATTGCAGCAGAGCAATTTGGTACAAATATCCGCTCAACAGTGGCTACTACTGTGCCGAATTTTGTGCGCGGTTCGCTTATCCTGATTAACGTTGGTTTCGTGGCATTAAAAGGCCATTACGGGATGATTACAAGTGGTTATATTATGATGGCAATACTCACAATATTAGCGCTTTTTTCTTTAAGCCAGTTAAAGGAAACCTTTGCGAAGGACTTAAATTATGTGGAGCCTTTATAGACGCAATATTTTGCGTCCGGGGACTCCCCTCTAAATGGTATGTATTAATTTCATAAATCTTCAGGGAGATGCAAAATATTGCGTCTCCTACAGCAAAAAATCTGCAAATTTGTCCTGATGATCAATAAGGAACAAATTGTTGCTGACTATAAGCAAATACAGGATGAAATATGCGCTGCGCTGGAAATAACCGATGGCAAAGCCCATTTTGAGGAAGAATTGTGGGAACGCGAGGGCGGCGGCGGCGGACGTACCCGCGTTATTCAAAACGGCAATATCTTTGAAAAAGGCGGGGTTAATTTTTCTGCCGTGCATGGGCAGCTTCCCGAAACCGTTAAAAAAGCCCTGAAAGTTGAACAGGATGATTTTTTTGCCACCGGCATATCCATCGTGATCCATCCAAACCATCCTATGGTGCCCATTATCCACATGAATATCCGGTATTTTGAAATGTCATCGTCGTTCATTAACGGCAGTGAGCCGGTTAGATGGTTTGGCGGAGGCATTGATTTAACCCCGCACTATATTTTTGAAGGCGACGCCCAATATTTTCATGCTTATTTAAAATCAGTTTGCGATAGCTTTTACCGGGATTTTTATCACCGTTTTAAATTATGGGCTGATGACTATTTTTATATCAGGCATAGAAATGAAACCCGCGGGATAGGAGGGATCTTCTATGACCGCCTCACAGCCACGGATGATCTGGACTGGCGAACGATTTTTGAGTTTTCAAAAGCGCTGGGCCGCTCGTTTATTCCGATTTATACCGAATTGGTAAAACGAAACCGCGATAAACCATTTAACGAAGAGCACCAGCAATGGCAATACCAGCGCCGCAGCCGCTATGCTGAGTTTAACCTGGTTTACGATGCCGGCACCAAATTCGGCCTGGAAACCAACGGCCGTATCGAATCGATACTAATGAGTTTGCCGCCGACCGCCAAATGGCTTTATAACTACCAGCCGCAGACGGGCAGCGAAGAGGAAAAAACATTATCTTTATTAAAAAAGGGGATCAACTGGGTTTGATGAAAAAAACAATGTCATTTCGAGCGATAGCGAGAAACCTTGTGCACCATGTGTAGTCCGGCGATGAACGGAGCAGCCTTGCATCATCGGCTATGTATCAAGCATAAGTTTTCTCGTCGTACCTCCTCGAAATGACATAATTTTCTGTTACGCAAATGAAAAAACTAAATTTTCTTCCATTATTTTTTATTTTATGTTCTTTCCAAAACCAACCAACGCTCAAAGGCACCTGGGAGTTTGTCGGCGGCATTTACAATGGCAAAAAGGAAGGCGCGCCGAAGGGCTACGCTTTGCACAGAAAATATGATGCCATTCATTATGATGCCTATGCCATTGAAAAAGGGTACAAAACTGAAAGATATGAAGCCGGCACCTATATTTTTAAAGGCGATACCTGCGTTGATACCGAAACCTTTTGCAGCCAGCCATCAAAAATTACCCACATCCCCATCCATTACTTGTACACACTAAAAAACGATACCTTAACGCTTAAGGGCACATTGCCAACCGGGATGCGCGTCGAGGAATATTGGAAGAAGATGAAGTAGCGGATTCGGCCCACTTATTTAAGCTGATTTTCGATTTCGCTGATTTTTAAACCCTTACTTATATCCTTAAATCCTGAATATTTTATTCCTTCAATTAAATTCGAAAGTGACGCGCTGGCTGGCCGGCGAAACCCGAAATTTCCCCCATAAATGTTACCAACATGGTGTGAAAAAACCATTAATTTTCGTAACTTCGCAGGTCGTTTAAAAAGCCTTTTGAAACGACCTGCTTATGCGAAGAATCTACATCAAAAAATAAAATGGCCGAAGAAACAGAAAACGGAAACTTACCACCAGAAGACAGAATAATTTCGATAAATATTGACGAAGAAATGCGATCGGCCTACATTGACTATTCAATGTCGGTTATCGTATCAAGGGCATTACCTGATGTCCGCGACGGTTTAAAACCCGTGCACAGGCGTGTGCTTTACGGCATGCTTGACCTTGGTTTAAACAACAACAAGCCTTATAAAAAATCAGCCCGTATAGTGGGGGAGGTGCTGGGTAAATACCACCCGCATGGCGACCAGTCGGTTTATGACGCTATGGTGCGTATGGCCCAGGAGTGGAGCTTGCGTTACCCGATGGTTGAGGGACAGGGCAACTACGGTTCGATTGACGGTGACGAGCCTGCGGCAATGCGGTACACTGAGGCAAGGCTGGAGAAGATAGCTGAAGAGATGCTGGCCGATATTAACAAGGATACCATTGATTTCCAGCTGAATTTTGACGATTCGTTAAACGAGCCAACGGTTTTACCCGCGAAGTTCCCTAATTTATTGGTAAACGGCGCGTCAGGAATTGCTGTAGGTATGGCCACCAATATGGCGCCTCATAATTTAACGGAGGTTATTAACGCAACCTTAGTGTTGATAGACAACCGCCAGATTGAGGTTACCGAATTAATGAAGCATATTAAAGGTCCCGACTTTCCGACCGGCGGCATTATTTATGGTTTTGAGGGCGCCCGCCAGGCATTCGAAACGGGCAGGGGACGGATTGTTATACGCGCAAGGGCCGAAATAGAAACCTACAATGGTGACCGGGAGCGCATTATAGTTACCGAAATGCCATACCAGATCAATAAGTCGCTGATGATTGAGCGCACTGCCGAACTTGTTAATGAAAAAAAACTTGACGGTATTTCGGCAATCCGGGATGAGTCGAACAGGCTGGGTATCCGGGTTGTTTATGAAATAAAGCGCGATGCAAATGCTGCAATCGTATTAAACAACCTTTACAAGTATACTGCGCTGCAAACTTCATTCAGCATAAATAATATTGCGCTGGTGCATGGCAGGCCGATGCTGCTTAACCTGAAAGACCTTATCCACAATTTTGTTGAGCACCGGCACGAAGTTGTTATCCGCCGCACAAAATTTGAACTGTCGGAAGCGGAAAAGCGCGCGCATATACTGGAGGGCTTACTTATCGCCCTCGATCATTTGGACGAGGTGATCAAATTGATCCGTGCCTCGAATACTCCCGACGACGCCCGCGAAGGCTTAATGACACAGTTCGGGTTGAGCGACATCCAGGCCCGCGCCATACTTGATATGACCTTAAGAAGGTTAACAGGACTGGAGCGCGACAAAATAAAAGACGAATATGCAGCTTTAATGCAGCAAATTGAGTATTTGAAGTCGGTTTTGGCAGATGAAGGCCTGCGCATGCAGATCATTAAAGACGAGCTGATTGAGATCAGGGAGAAATACGGTGATGAGCGAAAAACAGAAATGGTGCATTCATCCGCAGAAATGCAAACCGAAGATTTTATTGAGGATGAGGATGTGGTGATCACAATTTCGCGCGAAGGTTATATAAAGCGCACGCCGCTTACTGAGTACCGCAGGCAGGGCAGGGGAGGCAAAGGGGCCATTGGCAGCAATAGCAGGGACGAAGACTTTATTGAGCACCTGCTTATCGCGTCGAACCATAATTACATGCTGTTCTTTACCGAATCGGGCCAATGTTTCTGGCTCAGGGTGTTTGAAATTCCTGAAGGTACGCGAACATCAAAGGGCCGCGCCATTCAAAACATCATCAATATCCCCAAGGAAGAAAATATCAAGGCCTATATCAAGCTGATCAATCTTAAGGATAAGGAATACCTCGAAAATAACTTTATTATTATGTGTACCCGCAAAGGTACCATCAAGAAAACATCGCTTGAGGCTTATTCGCGTCCGCGTGCAAATGGCATAAATGCCATAAACATTAATGAGGGCGACTCACTATTGGAAGCAAATCTGACCAGCGGCAGCAGCGAGATCGTTATGGCGTTAAAATCGGGCCGGGCAATTCGCTTTAATGAGGCCAAAGTACGGCCAATGGGACGTACAGCCACCGGTGTAAGAGGCATAACGCTTGAAAATGAGGAGGACGAGGTTGTAGGTATGATCAGCGTAGATAACCCGGAAACGACAGTATTGGTGGTTTCGGAAAAAGGCTACGGTAAACGAACCGACATTGAAGATTACCGGGTGACAAACCGCGGAGGCAAAGGGGTGAAAACGCTGAACGTTACCGACAAAACCGGAAAACTTGTTGCCATAAAAGATGTTACTGATAAGGATGACCTGATGATCATCAATAAATCGGGTATTATCATCAGGATTGCGGTAAGCGAACTGCGCACGATGGGCAGGGCTACCCAGGGTGTAAGGCTGATCACCCTAAAAGAAAACGATGAGATTGCATCAGTCGCGAAAATTGAGCACGACGACGAAGACGATAAGGAAATTGACGGAGACATTGAAAGCAATGGAACGCCACCGGATACCGGCGATGCTTCTGTAGAACCAAACGAATAGATAAATGCAAAGCCGTAAATTTTTATTACCGGTTTTAATAGGATTGTTTACTGCTTCTGCAGGCTTCTGCCAAACGGAAGTGCTTAAAGGAGTAGTGAACAATCTTGCTTACTATAAGCAAAAAAAGGACCTGAAATACCTTGGCAGCGCTAAAAATTCGGTCGACAGCCTGCTAAAAGTATCCCCGGATACACTCGATTTGGAACGAAACGTTTACCGGGCTGTAGTATATGCCAGCATTTTGTATATCGACTCGTTAAACAAACTGCATCAGCCGGCATCGCTTTTGCCCCGAACCGCCGGCCTCGTAGACAGGCTCTCTGAGAGGCGGAAAATTTACCGGTATCCCGCCGAAATGGAGTATGCAAAGCGCTGTTTAGCAAATACTTATGTGCGGGTTGGATTTTCATATCTTGCCAAATCTGATTTTTTAAATGCGCTTCAATCCTTCCAGGAAGCTAAGAAATACGCGCCTTCATTTAAAAAAATAAATGCTTACATCGCATATGCTGACAATAAGCTCGGTAATTTACAGGCTGCCGCAAAATACTATGCCGAACTTGTGGGGGGCGACAGCACAAAGGTTGAATATGTTGAGGCTGCAGCAAACATTTATATATCATTCGGCGACACCGTTACGGCGTTGAATATTTTAAAAAAGGGGCGCAAGGTTTTGCCGGATAGCCGGTCGCTGTTATTGGATGAGGCAAATATTTATAATAATAGGAAAGATTACCGGTCATTGGTAACTTTATTGCCTGCGTTGCTTGACAATAATACAAATAACGCGGATATTGCATTTGTTGCAGCCGATTGTTATGACCATTTGAATCAATATGAGAAGGCCGAATCGCTTTATTTACATGCCATCGAATTAAACAGTTCGGCCTACGAGCCCATTTTTAACCTGGGGCTGCTATATTTTAAACAAAGTGAAGTAAAGCAGGAGCGGGCAAACGAGCAAGATACCGCCTTAGCAGTTCAGTGGCTTGAAAAGGCGCACGAAATATCGCCGAATAATGTCAATTGCCTGCGGGCGCTGCAGTTGGTCTATACGAAAATTGGTCGGACCGAGCAGCTAAACAGCATAAATGATAAACTAAAACAGTTAACCAATCAATAACAAACTATGAAAATCAAATTTTTGATGATAGGCCTGTTAGGCTTAGTTTCCGCAACAGCGTTTGCACAAAAAGGAGAGTTAAAAAATGCGCAGGAAAGCTACGATCAGTATGACGTAGTAAAAGGCCAAAAAATACTTGCCGCCAAAGCCAAAGAAAATCTTAGTAACGCAAAAACAGCGATTGATAAGGCATCGGCTAATGAAAAAACGGCGACTATGCCGCAAACCTATGCATTAAAGGGTGCAATATACGGGGCCCTTGCGGCCCAGGATACCGTGCCCGCTACTGCAACGCCGCTGTTGGCTACCGCCCAGGAGGCCCTTAAAAAAGCCAAAGAGCTTGATGCTAAAGGCGAATATAAAAAACTCATCGCGGACGGTGATCTCAACGTTGCACAATATTATTCAACCTTAGGGGTAAAGGATTACCAGGAAGGTAAATACGATCTGGCCTATAAATCTTTTGATGCTTACCGGCAAATATTCCCCGAAGATACTACGGCAATATACTATACGGCTTTGGCGGCAGGTAATGCCGGAAATACAGACCCCAAATATTACCCGCTTGCCCTTGACAATTATAAAAAGCTGGTGACCACGAAATATAGCGGTAATTCTAAGATCTACAGGTATATGGCTACCGTATATTTAATTAGCAAGGATACCACAAATGCGCTGAAAGCCGTAGCGGAGGGAGTAGCAAAATATCCTACCAGTTCGGACTTGCGTGAATTTGAAATACGTTTGGGCTTACAAGCAGGTAAAGAAAATGACATACTAAGCAAAATACAGGCGGCAATAGCAAACGACCCGAAAAATAAAACACTTTATTATTACCAGGGCCTGACTTATTCGCGTATAGCCGATGCAGATGACGAAAAATCAGCGAAAGCCAAAGACCCGGCTACGAAGGCTGCGTTGAGCAAATCTGCGCTCGACAATTATGCAAAGGGGGCTGAAAGCTACAAAAAAGCCATTGAAATTGATCCGGATTATTTTGATGCCAACATGAACCTGGGCTATTCTTTAATGAAGCCCGCTATTGATCTGTACAATACGGCGGTTAATTTACCGGCAGCCAAGCAAAAAGAATACGAAGCGACGAGGCAAAAAGCGGATGCGCAATTTGATATAGCCCTTCCGTATTTGCAAAAAGCTGTAAATGAGAATCCAAAATCGGTTGATGCCTTAAATAACCTCAGAAATTACTACCGCGGAAAATACGATCCCGCACACGCAGCCGATAACAAAGCAAAAGCAGAGGATTTAAAAAAGCAAATTGATGCATTACCGAAAGGGCAATAATTGCAAAGTTTAATTTGGATAAAAGGGGCATTGAAGCCCCTTTACTTTCAACTTAGTACTTAACATAAGAAATTTTATTATTCTTTTTTTGGGTCCAGGTTAATTTTTACGGACTTGGAAAGGGGAGTGCCGGTCCGTGTTTTAAGTTAACTGTTTATTTATATCAAATTAAGGTTGCGTATCAGTTTTTTATCTGTTAGTTTTAGATTTTGATATTTTATTGTTTGGAACTATCTTAGCCCCCCGTTTAAACTGTGATTTTATTGAGGCATGATCGTTTTAAGGCATAGTTTCACGGGGAAAACAAAACACAAGAGCTAAAAATGAAATTTAATTTTACACGGGCCTCTT
>Ga0134126_10002775_pt1 | contig 22001 bp, 22 predicted proteins | sample KB31752_FD_96881 | JGI IMG/M metagenome (GOLD analysis project Ga0134126, IMG submission 96881) | Terrestrial soil microbial communities with excess Nitrogen fertilizer from Kellogg Biological Station, Michigan, USA - KB3-175-2 | ecosystem: Environmental > Terrestrial > Soil > Unclassified ... | reverse complement strand
GCCAGATAATTCGTGATCAGCAATTCATCTGTCGGATACTCCAGGGGAGAAATCGGCCGATGGGCTGCGAGTGCTTCGCGATTGAGAATCAATTGCCCGCGGCGAAAACCATAATCAACGCGCAGGCGCTTATAAGGCTGTTCGCTAACGGCCTCGCTGGAGAAATCAAATATGCGGTCTGTGCCAGCACGATAAGATGACCAAAGCGAACCAGAATCAAACTCCGGGACGTCGGTTCTGCGCGGCAGATTCTCCGCCCACTCCACACCAACTTGTATGTCGGCTTCGCAAGACGCAACAGAAAATTGCCTCAGTCCGGCATCGAGTTCGGAATCATCAGGCCAGAGACCGACTAGAGAAATGGACACATCCCCAATGCGAATGGTGTCCTGATTCAGCAATAAAGGATTGGTGAACTCGGATTGGGCGGCTACAGCGAACATAAAGTCGATATGATCCGGCTCAGGATCCGTTGCCCCGGCAGGCGGGGCCCCCGCCCTGGCAAGTCGACCCGACCGGTCCCGCCGACGAATTGGATTTGCAATGTCCCAGAACGGCTTCTTCGGGCCGAAGACTTACAACCGTGACTCTTGGCGGCTCATAAGCCTTCTTTTGATTTTTTGCGTCATCAGTCATGAATGCTTTGCCTCCATGTATTTAGCGGCCGCCCTTAACCTGAATCAGTGAAACGATCCACAGCCGCCGCACGAAGAAGCTGCGGCATTGTTAAGCACCGGCAACAGCGGCTTCGGCGCGATCCATTCTTCAGGATTGACTTCGCGAGATGCGATCCGAGCCGCCGACGCTCGCAAGTCTTTTCGTGTTTCGTTGTCACTGCAAAACTCACAATCGCCGTGTTCCGGAATTTCAAAACCCAAGGCCAGTGCGCGCAAGTGTGCGACCTCACACAGGAAGCTCACCGGCGATTCTTGATCTCCATTCTCCAGTTCGCCATTGGCCGGGCACATACTGCAGACGGTCTGAATTCTGCACGTGTCGCATTTTGTCGGCCGGGTGCGCTCGCGTTGCCTAACTTTGAACAGGAACTGGTCCCAGCCTTGGCGTACGCTGCCACTACGAATGTCGTAAGTTTCCTGGTGCGAGATCACGCAAATACTCATATGTCCGTAGGGATCTATGGCGAAAGATTTCACTCCGCCGCCACAGACATAAACCGTGCTGCTTGGCAGCACCGATTTGCCTATAGTCTGGTGAAGCAACAGCCGGTATTCGCTGGCCAATTTCGGCCAGCTCAAGTCCAGCGCGACCACCTCTTCCGGCGAGAGCCTAACTTCCAGCGGCGCCTGAGAGCAATCGATTCGCGGATTGATCAAGGATTCGTACTTGAAATCCACTCCCAATTCGTGCTCGGCAAATTCCCGCATTCCAATCACTTCATGGCAATTGACTCTGGTTCCGACGGTTTTCAACTTCAGCGGCAGCCCGCGCTCTTGTAATAGCCGAATGCCGCGCATGCAACGGTTAAAGCTTCCCGGGACTTGGGTCAATGCTTCATACGTTTCTCGGGTGCGGCCATAGAGCGTGATCTCGATGGCAAACGGCGGGAACTCAACGAGGTAATCCGCGATCTTTTCATTGATCAGAATGCCATTGGTAAAAAGTGTGATCAGAAATCCCTTTTGCTTGGCGTAGGTGTATATCTCAAGGAAATCTTTGCGGGCGAAAATCTCTCCGCCGGTAAACAGCAGCCAGATAACGCCCATCTCTGCGAGTTCATCGAGAATTGCTTCGTATTCCTGCCTGGACAACTCGCGGTTACGCGCCCCAAGATCACCCATGGGCAAGTTGTTGTAACAGTGCTGGCACTCCAGCGGGCAGCGCCGGGTCATCTCAATCGAAACGTCCACCGGGGTACGCTTATCGCCAAACTGTTGATGGAGGCCCAGACTGAACTCGCCGTAAGAAACGGCATTCATAGTCATGCCGAAACCCCAACTTCATTGATCAGTCCGGCGGAACTCATTTCGTCGAGAAAAGCCCTGAGGTCACGCCCAATTTGCTCAGGCTCGCCCGCAAATTCTTCCTGGAGGATGTGGAGAATATCATCTGTGCTTCGGGGGCCGGTGATGATTTTCCAGATCGCGCTGGCAACTTCATTGAGGCTGTAAATGGAGGCAAGATCGCCCACGCCTTTGCGCACGGGAATGATTAAAGTCTCCCCGGCAATCACGCGCGAAACAACGGATTCTGAGCGGACATACAACTGCATACGAGCGTGCCCCCGCAGCCATATCTGTGTCTCAGTCTGATTTTGAGACGCGTTCGGTTCACCTTAGCAGAGCAGGTGCAGGATTTTGTTAGCTAGGTAGGTTCTGACAAATGAACCGACACACTGATAAATGGAGAGTTCTTAGGTTGCGCAAAAGTTTGCGCTGCTGAGTACGCCAGTTGCAGTTAGAATCCCGGCGCCTTCTCCAGTTTGTTGTCGCACACGCCGTTGGTGGGCTGGGCGGGAAGTGGTGGAGGAGTTAAAAGCCGCGGGCCAGCTGAGAAATCGAAAAACTCCATCATGTCGTCGGCGTTGCTGTCGCGCAGTGTCAGCGGCTTAACGGCGAAGGTGTCCTCGATCAGCCGCAGGATCGATGTGTAATCACGCGAAGTATGGGAAACGAAGCTTGGTTTCACCCAAGGCGAGATAACAATCATTGGTACGCGAAGCCCGGTCTGGAAGAAGTTGCTCGGCTTGTCTCCCGTCCGCAGTTTGGGAGCAATATTGTCAGGCTTGATGGCTCGCGCAGGAGGCACTTGCTCATAAAGGCCACCCTCCTCGTCATAGGTCAAGATGAAAGCGGAATTCTTATAGGCAGGACTTTTAATGAAGGTATTGATAATACCTGTGCTGTCGGCAGCTCCGATTTGCGTATTCGCGTCAACGTGCTCGTCCCTTCCTGAAGATCCGGCGCGTTCAATGAAGATGACCGACGGTAAAGTAGCCTCATTTTGCAAGTCAGTCGCATAACTTGCGATCGAAACTACTTTGGCGGCATCGCGCTTATAAGTTGCGAATTGTTGAATGAACGCCGAAGCAGGTCCATCTTGATAGTAGTAGCGCCAACTCACACCTGCTTGATCCAGCTGATCAAAGATTGTCGGTTGGGTGAATCCTCCTGCCGGAGGGCTCGCCGGAATGATGTTGCCAAACGACGTCGCGGTGAACAGGTACATCCGGTTCGGGATGGTATTCGAGAGTAGTGGTGAAAACCAGCGGTCGCTGGTGGCATAACGCGATGCCAGTTCGTAATAAAACGGCAGATCAGTCTGGTCGTAATAACCCATGGCTCGCGTGCCGGTTGGATCGATGGTCGAAGGTACCGATGTACTGGTCCGCAGGAAACCGTCCATTTTTCCGCCGTCCACGTCGGCATGGCCTTCATTCCACGACGGGCTCAGGTCTTCGGTACACACGGTTTGAAAATGATAGGGATGCACGGGCTGGCCCTGTGTGTTCGGGAGGGTGGCGTTCACGTCGATTCCATCCACATCATTAGAAAGTCCGAGCGAAGCCTTGTACGGGCCAAGCATTCCGAAATAATTGTCGAAGGACCGGTTTTCCTGCACAAAGAAGATGATGTGCTTTAGATTCGACAGCCCATTCGCAGGGGCAGTGACAGTAATATTGAACTTTTGCTTGAAGAGCGCTCCAGTGCTGTCCTGGGCCTGAACTGCGATGGAATGGGTTCCAACACTCAGGCCGGTGACGTAGGCATCGAAAATCGCTGAATTGGCAATCCCAGGCTTGCCCACGCCATCGACAAACAAGGTCAACGATTTGACGGGGTTGGAATCGGTTGCCGCAGCGACCACGTGAAATGGCTGGCTGACAACCGATCCGGCGACTAGGGAGCAGATGGTGACCGTTCTACTTGCTGGATTCAGTGCACAGGGTGGTTGCATGGCCACAGGAACACTGGTTTTGAAGCTCTTCCCCGTCTTGTCCCATGCCTGGACCACGACGTTATGGAAACCGATTGGCAGATTCACGAAGGTGTCGATGGTTGAAGATTTGACCGACTGGTTCAGCTTGTTGTCCACATAAATCTGGACTGTGGTAACGGTATTAGAGTCGGTGGTGCCCGCGACGATGTGCACAGGGCTCTGCACCAGACTATTGACCGCAGGAGTACAGACAGTCACAGATGGATTCGTGGTATTCAGGGGACACGGGGCCGCGGCATACGCCGCGCCTGAAAAAAGACAGATTGAGATTGCGCCGAACAGGCCGGATAACCAAAATCGACGACAACGAGCACGCCTTGCATCAGCTCTCGAAATGTAGCAGCGCGGAGTTCTTCCCAGCAGCGGCAACGCATTCATACCTCTCCCCCCAGGTCGTGACCGTACAACAGACTACAAATTCTGAGTACAGGTTGCCCGCCACCACGGGGATTTGATCGAACCTTCCAACGAACTCCGAAAGTCACGGGAATATAGCTAAGATTCGTGCCATGGGTTGTGAACATTTCGTGGTAACGGGCTTCAGCAAAGGCTTTCAGACCGGCATCTCCCAGATGGAACTCGGAACCTCCGCCAGCATTGAAGCCGGGCTTATAAGTGTCGAGGGTCGCGACAACCTGGTTTCCTTGCACCAAAGCCGGATAACAGAATCCCAAAACGGGCGCAAAAATTGCGTAAAGGTTGCGGGCTGCGTAACTGTGTGCGAGCGATGATAGATTCCGGCACCTCCCAAGAGAGAAGTCCACCGACCTCTTTGGCGCGAGCCTGATGACCGTCTCAAAAGCAACGGACCATATGTCCGCGCAGCTTTGATGTCCCTCTGGATGTCGGCCATGCTGATGGTTTGATTTTTCGAGATCAGGCGCGGCCGCCCCTATACTGTCCGGGTGACCTTTGCCTTGAAGTTGATTGTTCCGCTCCTGCTGTGCTCAAGCGTGTTTGCAGCAGATCAGTCTGCCCCGCCTACTTTGAGGTGGACTGAAGGCGCCCCGAACTGCACGGTCAGGGCGGGAGATGACGGGCATACCTACTACGAAATCAGCGCTTCTGATTTCGACATCACACTATCTGTAGATCGGCAGGAACTCGAAAAAAGTCCGCACCGGGCAATGCCAATGCTTGGAGTCCTGCTCACGATTCATGACAAGGGGAGCGGACAGCTTGAAGTACAGCAAAACCGTTTCACGCTGGAATTCGTGAAGCACTTCCAGGTGGTGCAGAGTTCGTTTGATCCGGACGGAATGCTGCAACACCTTCAGGCAAACATCACCGATTTGACGGATGAAGTGGAACGGCACCAGGTGGCCAAGCATCCCGATCAGAAAGAAAGGAAGGAGGCCGAACTCCAGGCGAGGCTTAAAGACTACACAGAAATGATGGACTTCGTGAGCACACACGCGCTCCGGCCGGGCATGCTTGATCCGTCCAATTCAAGTGTTTCCGGATGGGTATTCTTCAGCACACGCAACAAGTGGATCGGCCCCTGGCGTCGCCCAGAGCAGTTCATCCTGCGGTTACCGGTCGAGAACGTGATCGTCGAATTTCCGTTCGAATTACCCCCAAAGCAGGGCAAGATCGAATTGCGCAGGAGAGAACCGTAGGCTTCGGGCCACATTCTTATTACGAGCGTAATAAGGATCTGCATGCTTCCCTGCGCCCCTATTACGGGCGTAACAGAGCAATGCACGCTTCCCTACTGACTGTCGCTTCGGAAAATCATAAGATTTTACATCTTGTGAAAATCCAGCCACACGAATTCCTGGGGCGATACTGCGTCGAGGGCGAAATTGGCCGCGGCGCTATGGGAGTTGTGTACCGTGCCCGCGATCCAAAAATCGACCGGGATGTTGCCATCAAAACTATTTCACTGGCCGGTCAGGACTCCACCGACGAACTAGAATATCGCGATCGCTTTTTGCAGGAAGCGCGTGCTGCCGGACGCCTTTCGCATCCGGGGATTGTTGCCATCTTCGATGCCGCAGAAGACGCCGAATCCCGCGAGCCATTCCTGGTCATGGAATATGTTGGCGGCGAGCCGCTTAGTAAGGTCCTGCGAGAAGCCGGCGGGAAACTTCCCGCAGAAAATGCTCTGCATTTTGCGCTGGAGATAGCGGAAGCCCTTGCGTATGCCCATTCGCAGGGAGTGATTCATGGCGATATTAAACCGGCAAACATCCTGATTACGGACGATGGTCATGCTAAGGTCGCCGACTTCGGCGTCGCCCGGTTCAATCAGAGTCTCGTTACCAATACAGGGAAGATCTTCGGCAGCCCGGCTTATATGGCCCCGGAACAGCTGAGCGGCGACGTTCCAGATGCGCGTTCCGATTTGTTTTCATTGGGCGTGATGCTCTACAGCATGCTGACCGGTTTTCGCCCCTTCCAGGGAAATACGGCCGAGACTGTTTGCTTCAAGGTCATGAACGTAGAGCCGGTCCCGGTAACCAGCTTTCAGGCGGGCCTGCAGCCTGAACTGGATCGGATCGTCTCCCGAGCGATCGCTAAGGATCCGCGAGATCGTTATCAGAGTGGCAGCGAGATGGCGGCGGACATCCGAGCATTTGTGCAGAACAGCTCATCCCTCGAGGACACCGGCAATTTTTCGGGTCGCATCTCCCGCCATGGAGTTGCCACTCAGGAAAGCATGGGCAGCCAAATTTCCTCGACTTTCGTCTGGCAGGCGACATTGATCGTGTTGTTAACTGCAGGGGCTCTGGCAGGATGGCAATTGACGCGAGTCATGCGAGAGGCGGACGCGGTTGCACCTCCTCCCATCTCAGTCCCTCAAGCTCCACTGGTGCAGAAAATCATTATTCCGAAAGTCTCTGCACATATAACCCGCACTGCTCTTCGGGCGACCGCAACCGCCATACAGGCTTCTACATCCGCGATAGCGAAAAACGCCAAGGTTCGTGTCGAGATTCTCCATCATTTCAGCCAGGGCAAGGCTTCTATTTGGATTGACGACAATCTTGTCCTTGACCAAGAGCTGCATGGCGATAACCAGCGACATCCGGTCTTTCGCGCACTGGAAATGAACCAGGTGGCGAATCTGGAATTTGCACCCGGAAAACACACCTTTCAGGTGCGCATAGTAGCGCCGGGCAGCGACTATGATCAGACCGAAAAAATCGACGCAGATCTCTCCATCGGGACACCGCGTGTGCTTCTCGTGAATTGTGACAAGCGGCAAATTCAGGTTGATTTGCGTTAGGGACAAACCTCTAACAAAAGAAAAGCAGCCCTCTCGGGCTGCTCGAGAAAAAGTGAGCTTATTTAGAACCTCAATTGGGGTCCAAAGGTGACTCGGAGATTGTTATAGGTTCCGTTGTTCAGGTACACCTCGTCGCCAGCTTCGAGTCGAAGCCCGAATGGCCCCCAAAAGCCTTCAAAGCCCGCACCTGGATACATCGCGAAGTGAGTACCGCCACCACCAACTCCACTGATCGCGTTGCCAACGGTTCCCGGAGTCACAGCAGCGCCGGAGGTTGTGAAATTGATGAAACCGACCTTGCCGGTCACAAAAAACTTGAATGGCCCAGGGGTTGAAAACTTGGGGCCGAACAGGCCAGTCAGTGGGCGCACTCTGGTAGTCGTAAATGACGTACTCACGCCGTTGTTGAAGGTGCTGGTGAAGTTCCGCTCAAAGTCATAGTTCATTTCGCCTTCAAGTTGAACGTAGTGGCTCACATTGAATCCGGCGCGCGCGCCGAAACCAATAAAATTGGTAGTGTGGTTGGAAGTGGGAGCAAAGCGGAAATAGTCCGCGAAAATCCCAACAGTGGCATGATCGTAATCACCACGCCCTTCCTGGGCCATCAGCCATGACGGTGCAGCGAGCAAGGCGCTTAGGGCCGTCAACCAGATAATGCGTTTCATAGAGTCATCCTCCTCAGAATCTCTTGCAACCTGCGCGCACTGATTGCCAGCATCCGACAGGACTGCAGGTGTCGGTTTGGATGCAGAGGCTCTGGTGTTGGTTGGGTTCCGGACTTGCCTGTTAACCCCTAAGATTTTCAATGTATCGAAGTCGTGGAAGCGAATGGACAGGATCTAAAACTTAAAGCTGAAGATGAAAAAAGCGCAGGAACCAAGCTCCTGCGCTTTTTGTTCACGGTGACTAATCTGACTACCGCTCGGCTAACTTTGGCTCCGAAACTTTGTTGGATGAGGCGGCCGCCGCATTATTTGCGGGCGCCGACTCGTCCTTAGGAGTCATCGCGATCACTTCATATTCGCGCTCTTTGTCGTCATAGTCTTCAACCCGCAGTAAGAGTTTGTCTTTGTCCAGCCTGAACTGCGCCAAGTTGCCGATCGGCAGAAGTGCAGGATGTTTCTCCTCTTTGGGCCGGATAGTGTAGGTCACGGTGCTGGTTGCGAGCATGTATTCCTGGCAAAGAAGCTCGTGAGTTTTCATGTGCGATGAATCGGTACCTAACATCTCGCCAGCCAGGCTCTTGGCATCCTTGGCATCAGTCCCGCATTTTACGGACTGCATCTTAACCAGCTTCCCGCTCTGATAATGCTTGGGTCCTTTGGCGTAAGCCAAGGTGGCAAGCAGTCCGACAACTAAAAGGCATTTGAGCCGCATATGGAGTTCTCCCGTTGAAAATATCCCTTTCGCGATAAGTCTATTTTCCTTGTAATGCGAAGCTCGATTAAGGTGCCGCGAGTTCTAGCACCCTTGTAATCGGGACAAACGGAAATGTTGACCGGCCATATTTGCAAGGTGCAGAACGGCGCCATGTCTGCTATCTTCCACGGAACGAGCGAACTCTCTCTATGGCAGAACCCGTCGTCCTTAAAGCGCCTTCCGATTACGACACTCGATTCTTTGGCCATCCCCGTGGCTTAGCCACGCTGTTCTTCACCGAGATGTGGGAGCGCTACAGCTACTACGGCACGCGCGCTCTCCTCATTCTCTACATGACGGCCGCAACTTCTGGCGGTGGGCTGGGATTTTCGGTGATGAAAGCCGGGTCTCTTTATGGCTTCTATACGGCTATGGTGTACCTGTTGAGTCTGCCCGGGGGTTGGATAGCAGACCGACTCATCGGGCAGCAAGGTGCGGTTCTTCTTGGCGGGGTTTTCATCTCCGCCGGAAATTTTTCCCTGGCTTCGCCCAGCATCATCGCGTTTTACGGCGGACTGGCTCTATTGATGATCGGCACCGGCCTGCTTAAACCCAACGTAAGCACTATCGTCGGGCAACTATATTCGCCTGGCGACAAACGGCGAGACGCGGGCTTCTCGATCTTTTACATGGGTATCAACATCGGAGCGTTCTCTCCTTTGATCGTGGGCTGGGTAGGGGAAAAGGTAAATTGGCGGCTCGGGTTTGCGACGTCAGGAATCGGCATGCTGATCGGCGTCGTCCAGTATCTGCTCACGAACAAGTATCTCGGCAGTGCAGGACGGCATCCTGCATCGTCTGGTGATGCGGTCCGCGATCGCGCGCAGAAACGCAAAGGCTTCATTGGCGTGGTCGGGTTACTGGCGGTCCTAGCCTTGCTAGCATTTCTGGCCTCGAGTGGAAGTATCCAGCTGACCGCGGAATCGATCTCCGATGGACTGGGCTGGGTTTTACTAGGCATCGCTTGCACGGTATTTGCATGGATGATCTTCGGCAAAGGACGTTCCACCGAAGAGCGGAAGCGAGCAGCCGCGATTCTGGTGTTGTTCATCGCCTCGGCGATTTTCTGGGCCGCGTACGAGCAGGCAGGTTCGTCGCTAAACCTCTTTGCGAAACGCAATACCAATCGTTCGTTTTCGGCGTTGCTGCCCGGATTTCTTCACCATCTGGTGCCGGCATCCATTCTCCAGGCAACCTACCCGGCAAGCTGGTTTCAGAATATTCAGCCGCTGTTTGTGCTCATCCTGGCGCCCCTATATGCCTGGCTATGGGTGCGGCTGGGAAAACGGGAGCCCTCCAGCCCGGCGAAATTTTCCTTTGGTCTTTTGTTCGTAGGCCTCAGCTTCCTGGTGCTGATTCCGGCCGCTAGCGGAATGAATGTTTCCCCTCATTGGCTGAACGCGGCATATTTTTTAAGCGTAGTTGGGGAACTTTGCCTGAGTCCGGTTGGGCTTAGTGCCATGACCAAATTGGCTCCGGTGGGCGCGATGGGGTTCGTGATGGGAGTTTGGTTCCTGTCCATCAGCATCGGCGACTGGCTGGCGGGGAAGGCCGGCTCCTTGTTCGAATCGATGCCGCTGGAGAAACTGTTCGGAATGAGTGCCCTCGTACCCATTCTCGCCGCGGTCATTCTGGCTCTTCTGGTCAAGCCTACGAAGCGGCTAATGGCGGGGGTATCATGAAAAAATGGCAAGTATGAATTTCCTTGCCACTCGGGATTCCGACGATGAATCAAATAGGTCGGACTGCCAGAGGGGCTTCGACCAGCAGTATTTCTACCCTTTGGGCGGCGAACCAGGGTAACTCCGACATCTTCAAAGCCGCCGCAAACAGTACAACGATTAGAGGTTTACGCCGCATCAGACTGAGTGCGGCCGCTAAAAGGCAACTTGACGGGCGCGAAACGACTACAGGGCGACAAGCTCACCGAAGCTGAGGCAATAGAGCAGGCGAAGCTGGGCAATGAAGCAGCTTTCAAAGCGCTTTATGACCTGCACAAGCGGCGTGTGTATTCGCTGTGTTTGCGAATGACCGGCAACACGGCTTCGGCGGAAGACCTCACCCAGGAAGCGTTCTTGCAGCTGTTCCGCAAGATCGGCACGTTTCGCGGGGAGTCCGCCTTTTCGACCTGGTTGCATCGAATGGCGGTAAACGTCGTCCTGATGCAACTGCGGAAGAAGGGCCTTCCGGTGGTTCCACTCGATGACGCCACGGAAGGCGACGAGGAGGGCTCAATCAAAAAAGAGCCCGGCGCTCCCGATGAGCGTCTGGCAGGCTCGATTGACAGGTTGCGGCTGCAAAGAGCGGTTGACGAACTACCTCCTGGTTATCGTACGATCTTTGTACTGCACGATGTCGAGGGCTACGAGCACAACGAGATCGCTGAGTTAGTGGGGTGCTCGATCGGAAACAGTAAGTCGCAGTTGCATAAGGCACGTATCAAATTGCGTGAGCTCCTCCGGACAGGCAGAGCCGAAAAGGCCGGAAAAAGATGAGGAGCCAAGCGCGGCACAGGCTGAAATCGGGGAGAGAGGCTGTATGAATTGCCTAGAGTTTGAGCGCGTTTTGCCTGAGTTCCTGGAGGGTGGGCAAACTCCGGAAGAGCACGCGCATTTAGCCTCCTGTCCGTCCTGTTCGAATCTGCTTGCCGATCTGAATAGCATTTCTTCCCAAGCCAAGCTGTTGATCGCTTCAGAAGAGCCGCGACCTGCGGTGTGGGATGTGCTCGAATCCCGCCTTCGCGAAGAGGGACTCATTCGGTCACCAGAGTTTATCCCGGCTAAAACCAATAATTTCTGGTCGAGGTGGCGCACTGCCTGGCTGGTGCCTGTTGCGGCTGCCCTCGTCATGGTTGCCGGACTCAAGCTTTTTCACCCATTTAACGCTGGTGACCACGAGCCCATTGCAAAGCAAGCTCCCGCGCCAGCTGTGGTCATAACGCCTGTTTCCCGCGAAGATCAGGTTGTGCTGAATTCAGTGGCAACGCGTATTCCCGCGCAGCGAGCGAGATACCGCGCGGATCTTGAGGACGCAAATTCTTTTATCCGGGACGCCGAGCAGTCCATCAAGGACGACCCGAACGACATTTACACCCAGCAGATGTTGATTAACGCGTACGCACAAAAGCAGATGCTTTATGACTTGGCGGTGGACCGGGGCAGTGGCCAGTAATGTTGTGGGGAGAAGGCAAATGTCTAGCCGAAGAAGTGCCGCGCAGTTTGTAATGGTTTTGGCCTTGGCCGGAGTCGCATATGCAGCCGGCGACGTCCGCAAAGACCTGCACTTCAAGGTCGGCAAGCATCCCATGATCACCATCGAAAACCCCTATGGCCCTGTGGTCGTCAGGGCAGGCGCAGCCCACGAGGTACTCGTTACCGCCATTCTCCATTCCGACAAGGTTGAACTGGAACAGAGCCAGAGTCACAATCGCATCGAACTTGTCTCCCATCTTCTCGCCGGCGCCGACCAGAACAGCGGTGTCGTTGAATACGAAGTGCAGGTTCCAGCAGAAGCCAATCTCACTCTCCATTCCGATAATGGGCGGATCCACGCCGAGAAGTTGCGTGGCGATCTAGCGATGGAAGGCAGCAATGCCACAATGGAAGTGGTCGATTGTGCCGGCGGTCACGTTCACGTTAAGACCCTGAACGGCCCGGTAAACCTCACGAATGTTCGCGGCGGGCATGTGGAAGTCATGTCGATGGGTGGAGATGTGGTTTTGATCGGAGTATCCGGCCCGCTGGTGAACGTCAATTCCAACAGCGGCAAGATCCAATACAGCGGCGACTTCGGCGGCGAAGGCGAATATGACTTCACCAGCCACACCGGTGACATTGAAGCGATCGCTCCGGCGTATGCTTCCATAGACGTATTTGCCCGCTCGAATCAAGGCCGAGTCGAAAGCGACTTCTCCCTCGAACCGAAACACAGTTCCATCTACAGCAAAGGCGGGAGTGCCCTGATAGGCACCATGGGCAAGGCTGCATCTGCGGTAAAGCTCGTCTCCTTCAGTGGTAAAATCCACCTCAAGAAACGTCAAAATTAGTCTTCGGCGGTCCCCTATTTGCCACAAATGACTGAGGAAACCGTGCTGCCGCTTTCGTCGCGGCCCGTCTCGGGAATAGCGCTCGTCGGTTTCATGGGCGCAGGTAAGACCACGGTAGGCCAGGCTCTGGCGGCTCGCCTGGGATGGGCGTTCACCGATCTCGATCGGCTGATTGAACGCAGGGATGGACGCACGATTGAACAGATATTTCAGCTTGCTGGGGAGCCAGTCTTCCGCCAGATCGAGCAAGAGTCGCTAAGAGAGGCGCTGGAGTCGTTGCAAGAAAGACCGTCGGTCTTGGCTCTCGGTGGCGGCGCAACTACCCGCGGAGAGAATCGTCACCTTCTGGCATCGACAGAGATCGCCATTGTTTTTCTTGATGCGCCGGTTGAAGAGCTGTTTCGGCGCTGCGAGCAGCCCGGCGTGGTTCGACCTTTGAGGCGCGACTTAAATCGGTTCCGGGAACTGTATGAAGCGCGGCGTGCGTCTTATGGAAACTCGACGCTGAAGATTTTCACGGGCGGCAGAGATATTCCTTCGATTGTTGAAGAGATCATATCGGGGCTCAAACTGGTCCCGATTTCGGGAGCGTCCGAGTGAAGCTTGTTTCGGTGAGATTCGCGGGCACTGCGGCTCTGTACCTGGTCGTTATGCTGTCCTGCGCGTGGTCGAAGGACAAGGCAAAAGAGGAATCAGCCACGCTGGTGGACTCGGGTACTTTCGGCGTGTTCACAGGAGGCCAGCGGGTCGCCACTGAGACCTTCTCCATCAAGCAGAGCTCTCAAGGTAGTATGGTTTCTTCGCAATTCAAATCGGCCCAAGGTGAGCAGAATGCCGAGCAATCATCTCTGCTGCAACTCACGCCCTCCGGCGATCTGCGCAGTTACGAATGGAAGGAATTGAGTCCCGGGAAGACGGTGGCTTCGGTCACTCCCGACGAGAGCTTTCTGATTGAGCAGTTCAGCGACACGCCAAACTCCAAGCCGCACGACCAGAATTTCCTGTTACCGGCTTCAACCGCGATCCTTGATGACTATGTTTTTGTGCAGCGTGAAGTTCTGGCGTGGAAATATCTGGCAACCGCCTGCAAACATCAGCAAGGGCCCGTACAATGTCCTATCAACCAAAAAGTTCAGTTTGGGACGTTGAATCCGCACGAGCGCAGCTCGATGTCAGTGAGCATCGAATTCACCGGACGCGATAAGGTCAACATTCGGTCCAGTCAACGCGATCTCAGCCGATTTTTACTGAAGGGCGAAACCGGCGATTGGGCGTTTTGGCTTGACGATCAGTTCAAGCTGGTGCGACTACTGAACGATGGCGGCACGGAGATCGTCCGCGATTGATCCTCAAGGATTTGCGGGGTTGAGAATGCTTCTCGTCCCAAACGCCTGAGCGGCGTAGAGCCATGGCGCTGATTGACTCACGCACGACCCGAATTCTATTCACCGTCCTGGTGTTTGCGGTCGGCTTTGCTTTTCTCTATGTTGCTCGCCGAACCTTGATCGCCTTTCTTTTCGCGGTCTTCTTTGCGTATCTGGTCGATCCCGCCGTTTCGCGGGTAGAGAAATTTGCTCGCAGCCGGGCCGCGGCCATCACGGTGATCTACCTGCTGATCGTGCTGCTGCTTGGCACTTTGTTCTTCTTTATTGGCCCGCGAATTGGCCATGAAGTCCAAAAGCTTACGGAGTCGATGCCCTCGCTGGTGGAAAGAATAAACAGCGGGCAAATTGTCCAGGACATCGGCATCGAACACGGACTGACCAAAAACACTCGCGATCAGTTGAGCGCGTTCCTCAAAGCGCATACGGGCGATTTGCTCAAAGTGGCCCAGCGCGTGGGTTTGCGCGTGGCAGAAGCAGCGCAGGAGTCCTGGATTCTGGTGCTCATTCCGATTCTAGCCGGGTTCTTTCTGAAGGACGGGCGTGTGTTCAGTCAAGTCGCGCTTTCATTTGTTCATAGCAAGCCGCAGCGCGAGTTTCTACAGGGCGTCATCAATGACATGAATCTCATGCTGGCGCAATTTATTCGTGCCCAGTTGACGTTAGCCGCGCTCTCGTGGCTCGCCTACGCATCGTTTCTGGGGTTGATCATGCACGTGCCGTACGCGCTTATGCTGGGGACCGCCGGTGGCATTCTCGAGTTCATTCCAGTAGTCGGACCGCTGGTTGCATCCTTTCTGATCATCGGAGTTGCATTGCTCAACGGGTACGAGTATTGGCTGATTGTGGGAATTTTTCTGATCATCTGGAGACTGGTCCAGGACTACGTAGTCTCGCCCCGCATTATGGGGAAGAGCATGGAATTGCACCCGCTGGCAGCGATCTTCTGCGTACTCGCTGGAGCCGAGATCGCCGGAGTTCTGGGCGTCTATCTTTCCATCCCGGTGATGGCCAGCCTACGCATCGTATGGCGGCGGTGGCGGATGTATGCCGAGAAGAAACGCTTCGGGCCGCTGAACGAATATTCTTTCCTGTCGGAGTCTTCTCCTCGTCCCTGAGAATGGTCGCTCTCAGGTGGTCACGAGTGTCCGAGTGTCCGCGCAACACAGCCCCCGCCTCTGTTGTAGAATTTCATCAATCCCTTTATGTCAGCCAAAATTCCTGTAGGAATCCTGGGCGCCACCGGCGTCGTTGGGCAGCGTTTTATCCAGATGCTCGAGCACCATCCCTGGTTCGAGGTAGCCTGGCTCGCCGCTTCCGACCGATCTGAAGGCCGGGAGTACGCGGACGCCGCACGCTGGAAACTGAAGACGCCAATTCCGGCAAACGTTGCAAAAATGCGGCTTTCACCCGCAAATCCTGATGGCGCTCCCAAAGTAATCTTCGCCGCGCTGGATGCTTCTGTCGCAGCCGAAATGGAGCCTCGCTTCGCGGAGGCCGGCCGCGCTGTGATCACTAATTCCAGCGCTTTGCGCATGGTGAAGGACGTTCCTCTGGTCATTCCTGAAGTGAATCCCGATCACATCAAGTTGATCGAGTGCCAGTCGTGGTATCGCAAGAACGGCGGGTTTGTTGTTACAAATCCCAACTGTTCGGCGATCGGACTGGTCATTGCATTGGCTCCCCTCCATCACCGCTTTGGCATCGAAACTGTCATGGCCGTGACTATGCAAGCAGTAAGCGGCGCAGGATATCCCGGGGTTGCATCGCTCGACATTCTGGGCAACGTTATTCCTTACATCCCGAAAGAAGAAGAAAAGATGGAAGAGGAGACGTTGAAGCTGTTGGGCAAATTGAATGGGTCCGGCATCATCTCTGCCCCATTCAAGATGAGCGCGCATTGCGATCGGGTTGCGGTTGAGGACGGCCACACCGAGGCGATCTCAATCAAGTTGAAGAAGAGCGCGGGAAAAGCAGAGATTCTGGAGACCTGGAGCGCGTTCCGCAGCGTGCCTCAACTGGAAAAGCTGCCCAGCGCACCCGAAATTCCAGTACGCTACCTGGATTCCTCCGACCGTCCACAGCCGCGCCTGGACGTCGAGTTTGGGCGTGGCATGACGACAACAGTGGGACGGCTTCGCCCTTGCGGGGTTCTCGATTGGAAATTTACGGTTCTCTCGCACAACACCATTCGCGGAGCTGCCGGCGCCGCGCTCCTCAACGCCGAACTACTGAAGGTGCAGGGATATCTGGATTAATCCTGCGCTCTTAGCTCTTAGCTCTTAGCTCTTAGCCTTTAGCCACTTCCGATTCAGCTAAGAGTTAACAGCTAATGGCCAAAGCCTCAGTCGTCATGAAATTCGGCGGCACTTCGGTTGGTGACGCTAATGCAATCCTGCGGGTCTGCGAAATTGTTCGTGGCCGGCTGCCGCAGCGTCCAGTGGTTGTGGTCAGCGCCATGGCGAAGGTCACCGATCAATTGCTGAAAATGGGTCGCGCCGCGGGCTCCGGCGACCGGAAGACCGCTCTCACTCTTGCCCGTGAACTCCGCGAGCGCCACTACAATACTGCGGGAGAATTGCTCGGGACCGCGCTGTTCACGCAATTTCACAGCGATCTCGGCACCGAATTTGAAGAGTTAGAAGAGCTGCTGCGCGGCATCTCCGCCGTAGGTGAACTGACCCCGCGCACTACGGACCACGTCGCATCTTTTGGCGAGGTACTCTCGAGCAAACTGGTGGCGGCAGCCATGTCTGCGCATGGGATCGAAGCCAGTTTGGTTGACTCTCGTGATTGCATCGTCACTGACGACGCGTTTACCCGCGCCGCACCGTTGTTTGAGGAAACAAATGCAAAGCTGGCGAAACTGATCCAGCCATTGGTGGAAAATGGGCGTGTGCCCGTGATGGGTGGCTTCATCGGTTCGACCCGCACGGGAATCACCACCACCATCGGGAGGGGCGGATCGGATTTCTCTGCGGCGATCGTCGGCGCCGGACTGGGCGCGGAGCGAATCGAAATCTGGACCGACGTGGACGGAATGATGACCACCGATCCAAACCTCTGTTCTGACGCACGCCGCATCAAGACCATCAGTTTCGATGAAGCCGCGGAACTGGCATACTTTGGCGCCAAAGTTTTGCACCCGGCAACGGTCCTTCCCGCGATCCAGAAAAATATCCCGGTATACATTTTGAACTCGCGCAATCCCGGTTGTGAGGGCACTCGGATCGTCGCCCGCGCGCCGCATTGCAAGAATTTCTTCAAGGCCATTGCCGCGAAAAAACGAATCACAATCGTCGATGTCGCCGCTCCCCGCATGCTTCTGGCGCATGGATTTTTGAAATCCATCTTCGATGCGTTCGACCGGCATCGTATTGCCGTTGATGTGGTTTCGACCTCTGAAGTGAGCGTTTCATTGACGGTCGATTCCAACGAATCCATCCCTGCGCTGGCCGCCGATCTTGAAGAACTCGCAGACGTGAAGTACGAAGGCCGCAAAGCCATCGTTTGTCTGGTCGGCGAAAACCTGCGTGAAATTCCCGGCATAGCCGCACACGTCTTCGGAGAACTTGGCGACGTGAAGATTCGAATGATTTCGCAGGGCGCATCGGAGATCAACTTGACTTTTGTGATTGACGAAGATCAGGTGCCCAGCGTTGTGCAGCGGCTGCACAACGCGTTCTTCGCCGAACTGGATCCCGAGATCTTCGCGTAAAGATTTTTCTATCTGCACTGCAACGCTTGAGTTTTCGAAAACCGATACACTAGGCTCAGAATGCGAGTGCTTGTTCTTGGCTCAGGAAAAACCGGGTCGCTGGTTCCGGAGATCGCCCATGATCGCGGCCATAACGCCAAGGTTTTGCGCGCAACCGAAAACCCTGGCGCCTCTGCCCTGACTTCGGATTTGCTGGCACCCATCGATGTTGTCATCGATTTCACCGCCCCCCACTGCGTGCTCGCAAATATCGGCGCCTGCGTGTCCGCGGGAAAAAATATGGTTGTGGGGACTACGGGCTGGTACGAAGAGCTTTCGACCGTACGCACGCAAGTCGAAAAGAACAACACCGGATTCGTCTACGGCCCCAATTTCTCGATAGGAGTGAACCTGTTTTTTGAGCTGGTACGCGCATCCGCCCCCGCGATTCAGCACGGCTACAGCGGACACATTTATGAGCGACACCACGCGCACAAGAAGGATGCTCCCTCGGGCACGGCGGCGACCATGCAGCAAATTCTACAAGCAGGCAACAAGACGGAAATCGAGATCACGTCTTTTCGCGAAGGGGATGTCGTAGGCATGCACGAACTCGTATTCGACTCGCCCGCAGACTCCATTTATCTCTGCCATGACGCCAAGTCGCGTCGAGGCTTCGCCGAAGGTGCGGTACGCGCCGCTGAATGGATCAACGGCAAACGCGGATTCTTCGAATTTCGGGACATCTGGCGGGATATTTAGTCGGCCCATTTTCGGAACTCACCAGTTCGCGTTATCTTATTCACATGCAAGTTCGCGGATGCGGCACCGCTCTTATCACCCCGTTTCACCAGGACGGGTCTCTCGACGAGCAATCGCTGCGGAACCTAGTCGCCTGGCAAATTGAATCCGGCATAGATTTCCTGGTTCCGTGCGGGACTACAGGCGAAACTCCGACCCTCTCACACCATGAGTGGCTGCGGGTTATCGACCTCACGATCGAAGTTGCCGCGGGACGTGTTGCGATCGTTGCAGGGGCTACGTCAAATTCCACACATGACGCGGTCGAGAAAGCGAAGGAATTGGCGAGTCGCCCCGGAGTGGATGCGATCCTGACGGCATCGCCGTACTACAACAAGCCCACGCAGGAAGGTCAGTACCAGCATTTCAAAGCGATCGCAGAAGCAGCGAGCAAGCCGATCATTCTTTACAACGTTCCGGGGCGCACGGCAGCGAACATTGAACCGGTCACAATATCGCGGCTGGACGAGATTCCGAACATTGTCGGAGTGAAGGAGGCCAGCGGCAACCTCACTCAGATTGCAGAAATCTGCAACCTGGCCCGACCGGGCTTTTCTGTTTTTTCCGGTGACGATGCGATGACCCTGCCGGTGATCGCAATTGGAGGCGCGGGCGTGATATCAGTCGCTTCTAATGAAATTCCGCGCGAAATGGCTGAGATGACGCGGGCGGCCCTGAACAACGAGTGGGATGCGGCTCGGCAGATTTTCCGTAAATACCTGCCTCTGATGCAGGCCAACTTCATCGAATCCAGCCCTATGCCGGTGAAGGCCGTGCTGGCGATGATGGGACGAGTTGAAGAAGCTTACCGCCTTCCCATGGTTCCCGTCCGGCGCGACACCCGCTCCAAGCTGCAAAAGCTGGCGGCTGAGATTGGCTTGATCGCGAAGCCAACCGCCACGCCATCTGACGCAGCAAGCTTTTTTGTGTACGAGAATTGGGCGGCCGGACCGCATAAAGCGGTATTGCACCGGGCGAACTGCGGGCAATGCAATGCTGGAAAAGCGCGGCCTGCCGGACATTCGACCAATCATGCTCGCTGGCACGGACCTTACCCTAGCCTCGCAGAAGCCCGCCAGATCACTCAGACGTTGCCGAGCGTTTTAATTCGCAGCGAATGCAGGTGTATTTAGGATTCCGTCCTGTGCCTGGTTGCGCTCGCGGACCCCACCTCTAAGACCGTGGCCGCCATCATTTTAGGCGGCGTGCTGACCTGTACAGGGTGAGCCTTAGCAGTCGCAGTAAATGCAGGCGGACCATATCTCCGGGTCCAGGAAGTGCAGAAATCGAACCAGAAGCACAAACGCAGGAAACAGCGTCCGACAAAATCCGCCACCGGATAGGCCTCCCCATTGACGCCATGAGTTCTTGAGATTGTACCGAGAGTAGCGATTGCGGTTCGATTCTCCGGCGACGGCGAGACGGGTTCCACCGGCGAGTAAACAGCTTTCGTAGAAGACAACAGTTCCTTAAACATGGCCAATGCTGGAGCAACTCCCTCCCAAAGCTGAGTTGTGATGCTGCAATACTGGACGAAGATGGCCGAGTTTTTCAAGATTTGATCCAATATTTTTGGAAATGATCTTCGAGCCGCGGGGGCGACCAATTCAATCGGGCCCGTGTCGCTCAGCTATACTTTTGCTTCCATGTCTCCCTTGCAGACCGAAATCGAACGCCTGGCTTCTTCCGGCAACATAGAAGATGACGCCCACGCCCGTTCTACATTCCTCGAATTCAGAAACGCACTCAGCCGAGGAGAAATTCGGGCGGCTGACAAAATTGACGGCGACTGGGTAGTAAATGTGTGGGTCAAGCAAGGCATTTTGCTTGGATTTCGAATAGGGCAGCTTTCGTCAATGGGCAGTGGCGAGTGCCTTTCTTTTGTGGATAAGGACACCTTCCCCGCGCGTAAGTTCACCATTGAAGACCGGGTTCGAGTCGTGCCCGGGGGGTCGTCGGTGCGGCTAGGAGCTTACGTGGCACCGTCAGTGATATGCATGCCGCCCATGTTTATTAATGCGGGAGCGTATGTGGATGAAGGTACGATGATTGACTCTCACGCGCTGGTCGGTTCGTGTGCGCAGCTAGGCAAGCGCGTCCACTTGAGTGCATCTGCCCAAGTTGGCGGGGTGTTGGAGCCGGTGAACGCTTCACCGGTAATTATCGAGGATGACGTGCTGGTCGGAGGCAACTGTGGCGTCTATGAGGGCACGTTGGTTCGAACGCGCGCGGTTCTGGGAGCGGGCACGATCTTAACGCGATCTACGCCGCTCTATGATCTTGTTCGCGACGAAGTTTATCGTGGAAGCGATCAGTCGCCTCTCGAAGTGCCGGAAGGCGCGGTAGTCGTTCCCGGATCGAGGGCGGTTAAGAAAGGCCAGGCGGCAAGTTGGGGAATTTCGCTCTACACACCAGTGATCGTTAAATACCGCGACGAGAAGACAGCACGCGGGTCGGAACTGGAAGACTGGCTCAGATGAGTGCGCATCGCCTTGCGGGAAATGACTCTGATCTCGATTCGTAACGCGACCGTTGCAGACGGTCGGGGCATCACCGAGTGTTTGAGTTCAGCGTTTGAGTGTTATCAAAGCAGCTATACGCCGCAGGCCTACGAAGATACTGTCTTGAGCTCCCAAGCCTTAAATGTCCGCCTGCGGGAAATGTGTGTGCTGGTTGCGGTAACGGAGCCAGACGAGAATGTCGTTGGCACACTCGCGTTCAATATCGCTATAGCGGGAGAAGGCCACTTGCGTGGAATGGCCGTGCGGCCTGATTGGCAAGGACGCGGGATTGCAAAGCGCCTTCTGTACCACGCTGAAGGTCAACTGCGGGCCCAGAACTGCAGGAGAGTCACTTTGGATACGACAGCGCCTCTGCTCCACGCTATCAGCTTCTACGAGCTCAATGGATACGCAGCCACAGGGAAAGAAGTTGACTTCTTCGGAATGCCACTTTTCGAGTACGCGAAGAACCTGTGACTGCGACGGCTTTTCAATACTTGACAATCGCAGCAAACGATTTGGGATCGAGACTTGCGCCGCCGACCAGCGCGCCATCAATCTCGTCTTCGGACATTAATGCGGTGGCATTTTCCGGCTTTACCGAGCCACCGTAGAGAATCCGCAATCCATCGGCGAACTCCTGCCCGAAGGCCTTGGCCGCTTCGCCGCGGATCAACACGTGAGCATCGGAAGCCATCTGTGGAGTAGCGGTCTTGCCAGTTCCGATAGCCCAGACGGGCTCGTAAGCGATAACCAACTTGGCAGCTTTCTTCCCTGAAATGGTATTGAAAGCGCGCAGGCATTGCCGACGCAATATGTCTTCAGTCAGGCCCGCCTCGCGCTCTTCGAGCACCTCGCCGACACAAACAATCGGAGTCAGTCCGTGCTCGAGCGCGGCTTTCAGCTTTAGATTCACGGAATCGTCGGTCTCGCCAAAATACTGCCGCCGCTCCGAGTGCCCGATGAT
>Ga0134126_10002774_pt1 | contig 22003 bp, 17 predicted proteins | sample KB31752_FD_96881 | JGI IMG/M metagenome (GOLD analysis project Ga0134126, IMG submission 96881) | Terrestrial soil microbial communities with excess Nitrogen fertilizer from Kellogg Biological Station, Michigan, USA - KB3-175-2 | ecosystem: Environmental > Terrestrial > Soil > Unclassified ... | reverse complement strand
TTCCTTACCGCCCTGGACCTGCTCGACGATCATCCCTTCCAGTACGTAGATAAAGGCGTACGCATTGTGCCGATGGATGGATTCCACGGCGCCGGGCGGATATTCGACGGTGAGCATCACCATTTCTTTGCCAGGCTGATCGGCGAGGTCTTTGTGCATGAGGCGAGTCACAACTGGCTGTGGCGCCGCGTGCAGCGTGAGCGGCGCGCCGCATGCGAGAAAGACCGTTGTCGCAAGAAGCCGAAGGTTTGACACGACTCACTCCATGGGTGTGAAGAGTCGACTCCGCGGGAAGCGAGGCGAAGACGAACCTGGCTCTCTCGCTTATTCCTTGATGACGGCGCGCAGATCGGAATCGACGGCGTGCGTCGCGCACATTCCGTGTGGACCCCAGTCCTTGAAATAAAACCACGCACCGTCATTCGCCGTGATCGTCTTCATCTCCGTCTTCTCCTGGCCGCCTTAAGCGCCAGGACTCCTTTTCAAGAAGCCGTCCTTGCTTCGGCGGAGGCGGCTTGCGGCGCCTTCTTGTGAGCGAGGAGCCATTCGTCGAGGCCGATGCGGCCGAGACGGGCTTCGCCCAGCGGAACGAGCGAACGCTCCCCGACCTGCGCGCCCCAATACGGGGCCTGCGGATCGCCGACCACTTGGCGAGGGTCGCCAATCGCCTTCAGATAGCGGGCGACGAACTCGTTGAGCGGCGCCCGCTCCGGGCCGGCGATCTCGACAAGCCCGTCCTGGGACTTGTCTAGCGCCGCGGCAGCGACGAAGGAGGCCACGTCGTCCGCGGCGATGGGCTGGAACAGGACCGGTGGAACCCTGACCTTGCCTTCCACCATGCTCGAGTCGGCGATGCCGCCCAAAAACTCCATGAACTGGGTCGAGCGAACGATCGTGCAAGGGATGCCGGAGGCTTCGATCAGTTTCTCTTGGGCGAGCTTGGCGCGGAAATAGCCGTTGTCGGTCCGGTCGATTGCGACGATGGACAGCGCGACGTGACGCCGAACGCCCGCCGAGGTTTCCGCGGCAAGGAGGTTGCGCTCGGAAGTCCGGAAGAACTCCAGCACGGCCTTGTCTTCGAATGAAGGCGAATTGGCGAGATCGACCACCAAATGCGCTCCGGCCAAGGCATGCGCGAGCCCTTCGCCGGTAATGGTGTTGACGCCGGTGTTTGGAGCAGCGGCGACGACCTCGTGTCCGCGCCTGCGCAGGATCGCGACGGTCTTCGAGCCGATAAGGCCGCTGCCTCCGATGACGACGATCTTCATGGTTGCTCCGTCCTCTGTTGATGGATTCAACGATAACCGCGCCAAAGGTGCGCCTTCAGCGACACCTTCGATACCATCCCCGCGTATAGGTCGGTCTCGCCGATCGTTGCTTCGCCGCGCGACTCTGGTCATCGTCGCTGAAAGGCTTGGTGAGGAAGTGGCTCCCCAGTCCAGGAGATCGCACGACGCCTCGCGAATGCGCGCGCCGTCATCGACAATCAACATCATCGGATCGATGGCGTTCATACGGCAACCGGACCCTCAATGGGCAGGACAAAGATGAAGCTCGCGCCATGGGCATCGTTGCTCTCCACCCAAAGCCGGCCGCGATGCGACTCCACAATGGAGCGCGAGATGGCCAGGCCCATCCCCATACCGTTCTCCTTAGTCGTAAAGAAGGGGTCGAAGATCTTGTCGGCGTCCTCAAAACCTGGCCCGGTATCACGCACCTCGATCCGAACGGCGTCGCCATCTCTGGAGGCACGCACAGCTAACAGTCGCTCCCTCGAATCTGCCGCCATAGCCTCCACGGCGTTGCGCATGAGGTTGATGAGAACCTGCTGAATTTGAACGCGATCTATGGCCAGAGGCGGTACGTCTTGCTCAACTTGCACGTCAAGCAGCACGCGATGACGCAGCGCCAGATCCAGGATCGAACGCTCCGCGTCCGAAATAATCGACGTCAGCGACGACCCGCCACGCACCCGCACTTTCTGTCTGAACAGAGCGCGTATGCGACTTACGACATCGGCGGCGCCGTTCGCATCGCGGATGATGCGTTCGACGGTTGTCTGAGCACGCTCAAGATTCGGCGGAGCGGCCCTAAGCCAACGCTGACACGCATGCGAATGTGCAACGACGGCAGCCAGAGGCTGATTCACTTCATGTGCAATTGACGCAGCAAGCTCTGCGAGACTTGCGGCCTCGCTCGCGCGCGCGAGGCGTTCGTGCGCTAAACGCAGTTCCTCTTGCGCTCGCACTTCGGCGTCAATATCAAGACAGGTCACGTTCCACTGAACGATTGCTCCCTGGGCGTCGCGCATTGGCGCCGCGCGCGTGTCGACCCAGAGATACTCACCGTCAAAACGCCGCAAGCGATGACGCCGCGCGTAGGTCTCACCCGTGGCCAGCGAATGGGCGTAAAGCTTCTTCACGGCCGCCTCGTCGTCGGGATGGACGCTGTCGTTCAGCGGGCCGTTCAGGCGCGCCTTTTCCGCGCCATCCAATTTGTCAGGCTCAAAACCGAGAAACTCGCGCAGTTGCCGGCTGCGATACATCGGTTCTCCGTCCGGCGCGGCGCAATCGATCATGACCGGCAGCGTTTCTACGAGCTGCCAAAGCTTTCGCTCACTTTCGCGTAGCGCCTGCTCGGTGCGCTTTCGTTCGGTCAGATCGAGGATGAAGGCGACCCCTTGTGTCGAAATCCCCTCGAAGCAGGCGCCGCCGATCAAGATCGGCACGCGGCTGCCGTCTTTTCTGAAATACTCCTTCTCACGGGCCTGCATCTTGCCTGTGCGCGCCAGCTCCGCAGCCTCTTCACGGGCGTGAATCTCCTGCCATTCTGGCGGCGTCATCGCAAGCCAATCAAGCCCGGCCTTCAGGTCTTCACGGTCGTATTGGACCATGCGGAGAAATGCGTCATTGGCGTCGATAAGCGTGCCGGATAAGTCCCAAATGACGATGCCGATAATGTCGGAATCGACGAGGCGGCGAATCTTGGCCTCGCGTTCTTCAACATCCCTATAAAGGCGCATCTGATCATCAATATCATGACAGAGGCCGTGCCACTGAAGAATTCGTCCGCATTGGTCGCGCGATGGCTCCGCCGAGCTGGACATCCAACTATAGACCCCGTCGGCGCGGCGCAGTCGGTATCGTGCCGCGAAGGCCTCCCCGGTTTCTAAGCTGCGGGCAAGCGCTTCATTGAATGATGCGAGATCGTCCGGATGAACGACAACCTGCATTAATTTCCCGAACCCTCTCGGCCCCGAATATTTCGCGTTCATCACGTCCGGCCCGAGATAGTCTATCATGCGTTGGTTGAAGAATGTCGGCTCGCCCTCCGGAGTAAGGCGCCAAACATGGCTAGGCGTCATGTTTACGAGATGCGAAAGCTCGCGTTCCCGCGCCTGCAGGGCCTCCATGCTTTGGCGCAGCGTGGTTGTGGCCAGATGATGTTGTCTGGATATGGCCGCAACCATTAACGCCGAGAGCGCGGAGATCGCCAAGAAGAGCTGTAGCTCGATCAGCTTTTCCCGCTGCGAGGCGGCATCGCCTGCGAATTGCCCGGTTCCGGATATCGTGAAAGCCGTTGTGACGAGCACGAGAGTGATCAGCGCGACGACGGCCCCCCTAAGTTCGAAACGCACGGCTGCCCACAGCAAGGGTGGCAGGATGAGGTAGGCGAACGGCAGGCGCCCGCTCTGCGAAATGATCGCGACAGCCAAAAAGACAAGTCCGAGAGCGGAAGCCTCGACCCAACGCGCTTTTGACAGCCGGGAATTGTCGCGCCATGTGCGAAGCACGCCGATCACCAAAGGCGTGACGATTAGAATGCCGGTGGCGTCGCCGATCCACCACAGCAGCCAGGCCGCCCCGAATGATTGATTCCTTATGTGAAATGCCGCAAGCGTCGCGGCGCCCACAGTCGCGCTAAGAGCCGGTGCGACACCGGCCCCGAACACAAGAAACGCCAGCACGTCCCGTGGCGTATCCAGACGAAGCGATCGACCGGAGGCACGGTTCACCAGGCACGCTCCAACCGCCGCTTCCAGCGCATTGCCCAAATACATAATGAAACTGGGAAGCGGTGGGCTTTGGAAGAAGCAAAGTTGTCCAAGCATTTCGGCAAGGCATCCGGCAAACGCCCACCAAGGCCAGGTACGCTTCGGCGTGCTTATCAGCGTCGCCATGAACATGCCCCCTGGCGGCCAGATCGATATGTTCGTGCCAGGCACTATTCCCAATACGTCGGCGAGCGCGCAGCCGAGAAAGTACGCAACGAAGAAAAGTCCAAGTTGGATCAGTTTGGGGCGGGATGACCAAAGCGAGATCATAGGCTGCTCCTCCCGCGAGGCGCTCAACCCGCGGCTTCGTCGCTTAGCCTAGCACTTTCCCCCACGCTCTGGCTCGCCCCGTTCATCCCGCAAGCTAGCACTTGCCCTCGCGACCGCCACCCTATGGAAATCTATAGGCAGCCCGGACCCCGGTCTGGTCCGCGCTGGCATTGAGACCAACCTTCGCAAGCACATGTTTGCGAATAGCTTTCGACAGGCGCCCGATGAACGAGCGCTTCGTTGTGAGCAGCCCACACTCTCTAAAAAGGCAGCCTTTTGCAGCCCAATAGCTGCCGAGATGGTCAGCGGCCCACCAGATCCTCATCGGGGCGCAGAGGTTCCAGCGTGCGTCAGCGCGCCTCCGTCGCAGGCTGAGCAACCTCCACAGCCCCCAGCGATTGAAGGATGCGGTCGAGGCTATCGGGCTTCAGTCTGATGTAGCCGCGGTAGGGGTGGCTGAGTTCAAGAATAAGAAAGGCGGCCGTTGCAATGCCTGTGGCTCCCGCGAGATGCGCGCACACGGTCACTACGTTCGGCGGCGCCAGGAAACCGTCCCCGAAGAACAGAAGCGCCGCCCAGAACACGACGATGTCGAGCACACGCGAGGGGAATGGGCTTTCGAGCCGGATCAGCATCGCCGCTTGAGTTTCGTGATACTTGCGCGCCAGTGCGCCTGCCGCCTCGAACACGCGCTGGCGCTTCTCGTCAGAGAGTCGCGTGTTGTCGAAATAGTGGCTGAGGTTGGATCGGGTCTTTTTGATCTCGGCTATCGTCAGCATGCGTGGGCCACCGTCGCCGAAGAAGCGGTCGCGCGATCGTTGTAGCGAGGCGCGCAGTCCCCGGCGTCCGCCCGCCGCCTCCGCCCCGCACTGCTCCAGCAACAAATCGACCTCCGCGATAAGAGGCCCGAGCGAAAACGCTTCCAACTGCTGGCCCATGAACACGGCGAATGCAGTCCAGATCAGCAGGCCGAGCACCAGGGCCAACAGCAGCGCTATCACGCCAGTCATCGCGCCGACGCCGCTCCTTGACGCGTTCAACATGTCGGAGGGGACGAGACCGTGCAATCCCATGCCGACGAGGCTTGCGACGAACAAGACCCCCCCGATTACAAGCGAGCGACCGATCGCGTCCAAGGCATTCCCTCGCGGTATGTTGTAGCTATCCCATTGTTGAACCGAATTCCCTCGGCGTCAAATTGAGAGGCATGCCGAAGCCGCGCGTCAATGCCGCGCCGCTCGGCGCGCCCGGGCCACTCGGCGATCTTCGCCAAGCCGGCAGCGGCGCAGGCGTCGACCCTCTCGCCTGTGGGGCGCCGCCTACGCCGCGCGCAGCAAAAGCTCGCCCTCGACGATCCCGGCGCCGGCGTCCAAGCGTGCCCGCCAGCAACCCGTCGCGCGCCGCAACGGGATCGTCGCCGAAGCGCGTATCCGGCCGTTCGAGCGCTGTCAGCACGCCCTCGACATCGCCCGGCGCCAGCAGCGCGCGCGTCGCCGGATCGGGAACGAAGGCCGCCAACAGCGCCGGCTTCAGATGCCGGGTGAACCACAGTTCGAAAACCGCATCCGGCCCGGACTCGGCGCCGAGCCGGCGGTCCCAATCCAGCAGCATGTCGCGCGCGGCGGCGAAGTCTTGGCCCGCAGCAGCGAAGTCTTGGCCCGCGTCGGGCTCGATCAACCGCAGAAGACTTTCCAATCGCGCCGCTGGCTGTGAGAACACCTCGGTCTGCGCGGCGAGCGCGGCGGCAGCCGCCAGCCGCCCGAGCCCGCGCTTGCGCCAAAGGTCGATTTGCCAGAGACGGTCGCGCGCGGCGTTGAAGCCCTGCACGAAGACCAGATCGTCCTCATCGGCGGCGCGCAGATGCGCGATGCCCCAGGGATCGACGAGGATTTCGGCGTCCGCCTTTCAGGCCGGCGATGGCGAGGATCTCGCACGTGGGTTCGCCCGGCGCTTCCGATTTCCTTGACATCGCCGCCCTCGCCGTCAAGTCCCGTTCAAAATAAACGCCGCGGCCCGGCTTCCCAGCATCAGCGCGGCGGCGTTGGTGTTGCCGGAGACGATGAACGGCATCGCCGCGCAGTCGATCACGCGCAGCGCCTCGACGCCGCGCACGCGCAAGCGCGGATCGAGCACGGCGAGGCGATCGTCGTCGCGCCCCATGCGCGCCGTGCCGACGGGGTGATAGTTGGTCTTGACCATGCGCTTAGCGTAGGGCGCGAGGTCGGCGTCGCTCGTCACCTGCGCGCCGGGCAGCATTTCCTCGCGCACCAGCGAGGCCAGCGGCGCCTGGGCGAGAATGCGGCGAGCGTAGCGCATCGCCGCCAGCGTCAACCGAAGATCCTCGGGATCGCCAAAAAAGTTGCTGTCGACGACCGGCTTATCTGCGGGGTCGGCCGAGCGCAACTTCACCGATCCCCGCGCCTTCGGGCGCAGCAAGCATGGCGTCAGCGTGACGCCATGCGTCGGTTGGACGTTCTTGACGTCGCGGTCCAGATAAACCGTCGGCACGCAATAGAGCTGGATGGTCGGGCGCTCGCCGCCATCCGGGTCGACGAAGGCGCAGGCCTCGACGCCGGTGGTGGCGACCGGCCCGGTTTGGAACAGCAAATATTGCATGCCGTTGCGCAGCATGCGCCAGCCGCGATCCTGACCGAAATAGCCGCCGGGCGCGCGCAGCGAACTGATGATCGGCGCCTCGTGGTGGTCCTGCAAATTCTGCCCGACGCCGGGCAGATCGCACACCACCGGCAGGCCGAGCGCCGCCAGAGCATCGGCCGGCCCCAGCCCCGACAGCATCAGCAATTTCGCCGTGTTGTAAGTTCCGCACGCCACCAGCACTTCCGCGCCCGCGTAGGCGCGGCGCAGGACGCCGCCCTGCTGGTATTCGACGCCGATGGCGCGGCCGTTCTCGATCAGCAGGCGCGACGCCGTCGCCTGCGTCGCCAGAGCGAAGCGGCGGTCGCGCCGGATCTGGGCGAGAAAGGCGCCGACGGCATGGCAGCGCCGGCCCCGCCCGATCGTGTGCGGCATCGGCCCGACGCCGGCCTGACGCGCGCCGTTGAAATCCGGGTTGTAGCTGACGCCGAGCCCTTGGGCGGCGAGCATGAACGCTTCCGTCAGCGGGTCGATGCGGCCGGGGTCTGAAATCCACAGCGGGCCGTCGATGCCGTGATAACAGTCGTTGATCTTGGTGTTGCGCTCCAGGGCGCGGAAATGCGGCAGCACCTCCGCGTAAGCCCACCCGGCCCCGCCTAGGAAGGCGTCCCAGCCGTCGTAGTCCTCGCGCTGGCCGCGCATATAGACCATCGCGTTGACGGAGCTGCCGCCGCCGAGAATGCGCGCCTGCGGCACGATCGGCGCGCGTCCGTCGAGTTGCGGTTGCGCAATCGTCTGGTGCATTTCGAGGACGTCTTCACGGGCGAGATATTTCATGTAGCCAGCGGGCCATTGCAGGATCGGCGGCTGCTTTTCCTGCCCGCGCTCGATCATCAGGACGCGCGCGCCGCCGTCGCGCACCAGCCGGGTCGCGGCGACGCAGCCGGCGGAGCCGCCGCCGACGACGATGTAGTCGTAATGCTCCGCCATGCGCCTACGCCCGCCGGGCGAATTCGGCCAGGCGCCGGTTCCACGCGGCGACAAGCGGCCAGAACTCGGTGTAGATCGCCCGCAACTCGCGGTAGCGCTGGACATTGGCGGCGATCGGCTCGAAGCGCGAGACGATCTCGCCCGCCATCGCCTCCGACGCCTGGCGCAAAGTCGGGCTCCAACCGGCGCCCTTGGCCGCCGCCATGCCGGCGCCGAGCGCCGAGGCTTCGGCAGTGGTCGAGCGAAACACCGGCTTGGCGCTGGCGTCGGCGAGAATCTGCAACCACAGATCGGAGGCGGCGCCGCCGCCGATGGCGACGTAATGATCGAGCGCGCAGCCCGACTCGCGCGAGGCCTGCTCCATGCAAACGGCGATCTCAAGCGCGATGCCTTCGAGCGTGGCGCGATGCAGGTGCGCGCGCTTCGTCGAGCCGCTGAGGCCAGCAACCACGCCGCGCGCGTCGCCGTCCCAGTGCGGCGTCATGCAGCCCTGCCAATAGGGCACGACAATGACGCCGCCCGCGCCAACCGGCAGCCGCGCCGCCTCGGCCTCCAGGCCCACGAACGCCTCACGGCGCTCAGCGCCGTCGCGGCCGAACATTTCCGTCAGCATCCAATCAACGACGAACGTGCCGCCGCGCAGGCACATCTCGTAAATATAGCCATCGTCGGCGACCGCCGTCTCGGTGCGGAAGGCGCGATTGATCGCCGGCGCCGCGCCATAGAGGCCGGCGACCGCCGCCGTGCCGAGATTGGCGTAGGCGCGCCCCGGCCGCAAAGCCGCGACCCCGGTCGCCGCGCATTGCCCGTCGCCGCCGGCGGCAAACACCGGCAGACCCGCCGGCAGCCCCGTCGCCGCAGCGGCCGCGCCCGTCACCTCGCCGATCCGCTCGCCCGGCCGGGCGAGGCTCGGAAGCTGAACGCGCGCGAGGCCCGCCGCTTGCAGGATGTCGTCCGACCAGTCGAAGGTGCGGATATCGAGCAGGCCGGTCGGATCGGCCGACGCGGTGGAGGCGACCCAGCGGCCGGTCAGGCGAAAGCTCAGAAAGGCGTGAACGTCGGCGAATTTGTGCGTGCGCGCGAAGATCTCCGGCTCATGCTCGCGCATCCACAGGATGCGGAACAGGCAGGGAATGACGTCGAGCGGCTTGCCGTTGATGGCGTGCAAGCGCTCGGCCCCAAAGGTCTCGCCGAAGTCGCGCACCTGCGGCTGGGCGCGGTCGTCGAGCCACACCATGCCCGGCCGCAGCGGCTCGCCGGTTTCGTCGAAGGCGGCGAAGGTCTCGCGCTGGTTGGAGATCGCGAGGCCGGCGACGCGCCGCGCATCGATCTTGGCGCAGAGTTCGCGCAGCGCCACCTCGGTCGAGTGGCGCCAATCCTGCGGCGCCTGTTCGAAATAGCCGGGTTCGGGATTGGCGAGCGCAATCGCGGCGCGCCCTTCCGCAACCGCGCGGCCGTGCGCATCGAAGGCGATGGCCTTGGTCGCCGAAGTGGAGGAATCCACCCCGATGACGAGATCCCGCTGCATGCGTTGCCTCCTGTTATTCAGGCGGTCGCCGCCGCGCTTGTCGCAGTGCGCGCCGCCATCCAGCGGTCGAGCGCCGCGATCTCGTCGGCGCGCATCCGCAGACCGGACTTGGTGCGCCGCCAGACGACATCCTCGGCCGTCAACGCAAATTCGTGCTGCATGAGATAGACGACTTCGGCTTCCGTCAAATCGCCGCCGAATGTGCGCCCGAGATCGTCGCGCCGGCGCGGCTCGCCGAGCAGCCGCCGCGTCAGCGTGCCGTAGTGGCGCACATAGCGGCGCGCCTCTCGCGAGCTGAGGAAGGCGTATTCGCGCCTAAGCTCGGCGGCGAGCGCTTCGGCGCCGTCGATGGCGAAATCGCCGCCCGGCAGGCGCGCGCGCGCCGTCCAGCCAGCGTTGCGCCCGGCTAATGGCAGCGCCGCGCCGAGCTTGTCCAGCACATCTTCGGCCAGCCGCCGGTAGGTGGTGATCTTGCCGCCGAACACGTTGACGAGCGCCGGGCGCTCGCCGTCGAGTTTCAGCACATAATCGCGGGTGGCGTCCTTGGCCGCGCTGGCGCCGTCGTCGTAGAGTGGGCGCACGCCGGAATAGCTCCAGACGACGTCGCGGCGGGCAAGCACCGTCTTGAAGTAGCTGTTGGCGGCGCCAATGAGATAGCCGATCTCGGCCTCGCTGGCGCGCACCTCGTCGAGGTCGCCGGAATAGTCCCGGTCGGTGGTGCCGATCAGCGTGAACGCCTCCTCGTAGGGGATGGCGAAGAAGATGCGGCCATCGGGATTCTGGAAGAAATAGCAGCGCTGGTGATTGTAGAGCCGGCGCACGACAATGTGCGAACCCTGCACGAGCCTGACTTTCGCCTTGCTGTCGGCGCCGGCGATGCGGCCGATCGCCTCGCCGACCCAGGGGCCGGCGGCGTTGACGATCGCCCGCGCCCGCGCCGTCTCGCGGCCGGCGGGGCCTTCGAGGTCGAGCCGCCAGAATTCGCCCTCGCGCTCGGCGCCGAGGAAGGCGGTGCGCACCCTCACGTCGGCGCCGCGGTCCGCCGCGTCGCGTGCGTTGAGCACGACGAGGCGGGCATCCTGCACCCAGCAATCGGAATATTCGAAGCCGAGCCGCGACACGTCTCGCAAGGCCAAGCCGGCGGCGTCGCGGTCGAGGCGCAGCGTGCGCGTCGGCGGCAACAGCCGGCGGCCGCCGATGTGGTCGTAAAGAAACAGCCCCGCGCGCAGCATCCAGGCCGGACGCAGGCCCGGCCGGTGCGGCAGCACGAAACGCATCGGCCAGATGATATGCGGCGCGATCGCCCACAGCGCTTCGCGCTCCTCCAGCGCGTGGCGCACAAGGCGAAACTCGTAATGTTCGAGATAGCGCAAGCCGCCGTGGATGAGCTTGGTCGAGGCCGAGGACGTCGCCGAGGCGAGATCGTTCCTTTCCACGAGCAACGTCGCGAGGCCGCGCCCCGCCGCGTCGCGCGCCACGCCGGCGCCGTTGACGCCGCCGCCGATCACCGCGATGTCGAAGGCCGCCGTCATGGCGCCGCCGCGCGGCGCGCCGCGATCAGGCGCTCAGCCACCTCAACGAAGCCGCTGCCGCCCGGCCCTTGCGTGACATAAGCGGGCGGCGCCTCGATCTCGTCGGCGAAAGCTCGGACGCCGGAGACGCCGCAGGCGAGCGGGAAGAACGCGAACATCGGCGCATCGTTGGGGCTGTCGCCTACGAAGAGGGCGCGGTCGCGCTCAGCGTCGATGTCGAGCCCGAGAACTTCGCGCGCGAAACGGCGCGTCATGGAAAGCTTGTCGTAGGCGCCATACCAACCGTTGACATGGATCGAGGAAATCTTGGCGGTTGCGCCCTCCTCCTCGAATATCTGTTGAATGCGCTTGATCGCCTGGCGCGGCAGCGGCGCGACATCCTCGCAGAAGTCGATAGCGAGATCGGCCTCGCGATAGGCCTGATCGGCCGACACACCGGCGCCGGGAACCTCGGCGAGCACGCGCGCGCGCACGCGCTCCAGGCGGCGGTGGTTTTCGGCCCGCTCGGCCGCGGTAGCGGCAAAGGCGCGGCGCATCTTCCGGTTCGCCACGTCATAGGCGAAGTAGAACGCGCCATTCTCGCCAACGACGCCAGCGACCGGCCAGAAGCGGGCGATCATGTCGCACCAACCGGCGGGCCGGCCGGTGATCGCAGCGACGGCGAAGCCCGCCTGGCTCAGGTCCTCCAGCGCGCGATAGGCGTCGGCCGGCAGGCGTCCGGCATGGGTCAGCGTGTCGTCGATGTCGGTCAGCACCAACCGCACGCGCGCCGCGTCCGCCATGGCGAGATCGGCGAGCGGGCGCATCAGGTTTCCCCTTGCGCGAAGGCTTGCAGAATTCCGGCGTCGGCGGCGATGTCGAAGAACGAGAAGCGGTTGCGCATCTCACGACAATGTACGATCGCCTCGCGATAGAAGTCGACGGCAAGGCCGAGTTCGCCCGCCGTCGCCGGCCCGCCGCTGGCGCGCAACAGGCGCTCCATCTCGGCGACGGGAAGCGCGAAGGCCAGGCACTCGCGGCGCAACTCCGGCCACAGCTTTTCGAGCTTGGCGTTGAAGGCCCGCGCGCCCTCGGCGTCGAACGCCTTCTTGCGCAGCTCGGCCAGACAACCTTGCGCCACTTCAGCGCCCATGCGTCGCGCCATGTCGGCTTCGTCGATCTCGGTCGCCCGCACCACCGGGGGCGTCTCGCTGGCCAGCATCTGGTGCTGCAAGCGCGCCAGCGTCAGCGTCGCGACGCCGACCTGCTGGCCGTGCAGCGTACCGGGATGGCGCGGCCCGGCGAAGCAATCGATGTAATGCGAGATCTGATGTTCGCCCATCGAGCCATGATTGGAGACGCCGGTGAAGGAGACGCCGAAGCCGCACAAAGTCAGCACGCGATGCAGATAGCCAACCGCCGCGATATCGCCGGCCGGCAGATCGCCGGCGCGCGCGTTGAGCGCGATCTCGTCGGCCGTCGTCAACAGATAAGGCAGATCGGTGTAGGCGGAGCCGAGCAGGCGATGCGACATCCACCAATCGATCTGCGCCACCGAACGCACGAGACAATCGCCGAAACCCGCCGCCGCCAGATGTTTCGGCGCGGCGGCGCTGACGCCAAGGTCGAGAAACACGCCGCTCGGCCCATGCGAGGGCAGCGAAACCTTGAGGCCGCTCGGCAACGTCAGCGAGGCGGTGGTGGAGGTATAGCCGTTCATCGAAGCGGCGGCGCCGAACACCGCGTAGCGGCGGCCGTCGAGGCCGGTGACATATTTGCACAGATCGTTGATCGTGCCGGAGCCGACGGCGATGACGCCCTCAAAACCCGCCAGCTTGGCCTTCAGCCGCTCGACCTCGCCCATGTCGGCGTGCGGATGGGCGAGCACGATCTCCTCGACTGGCCCCAGCTTGCGCAGCGCCTTGGCGACGCGCGCGCCCATCGCCGCCCGCGTCGCCTCGTCGGAGACGACGGCGAAGCGAGACCCGAGCTTCAGCGCGCCGACGAGTTCGGCCTCGCGGCCCTCCAGCGACGGCGCGAGCACGACGGACTCGTAGGGGACGCGCGCGATCTCGCCGCTGTGCGGGTTGCGCCAGCGGCCGGCGACGATCTCCTCGATCAGCGCATTCCACCCGCCGTCGGGGGCCTGTGCGCGGATATTGGCCGTCATGTCTTCTGTTCCTGTGAGGATATCGACAAATGCCGCGATGCGCCGACAAATGTCAAGAACTCACCGCGCTCAAAACCGCGCGAAATCCCAGGCAAGCGGTCGGTCGCGGTTGATGGCGTCGAGCACAGCGCTCATCAGCGGCAGTTTTGCGCCCGGCAGCCGCCCGGTCGCGACCATGCGCTCCAGCGTCGGCCCCAGCGCGCGCGCCAGTTCTGCGCCCTCAACCGTGTCTTCGGCCATGTCGTGGGCCTTGGCCTCGCTATAGGCGCGCCCGAGCCCGAGCAGACGGCCCATGCGGCTGTTGCGGCCGGCCAGACAAGTGACATAGAGGTCGCCGGCGCCGGCGAGGCCCGCGGCGCTGGCGGGATCGCCGCCAAGTGCTTGCGTGAGCACCGCCATTTCGGCGATCGCCTGAGAAAACAGACCGGCGGCGACATTATGCATCGCCGCGCCGTTCTCCGCCCGGCCCTCGGTTTCGAGCCGCCCCGCCGCCGTTCCGACCGCGAGCGCGTAGAAGTTCTTGAACGCCGCGCAGACCTCGACGCCGATCACGTCGGCGCTGGCGGCGGCGTGATAGAAGGGCGCGCCGAACAGCCGCGCAGCCTGCCGCGCCGCCTCGGCCGTCGCGCCCGTCACCACGACGCAGGTATCGCGCCGCGCCGCCAATTCCGCGGCGATGCAGGGGCCGCCGACGGCGAACACCGGCGGTTCGAGCCCGGTGCGCGCCTTCAATTGGCGCGCCACGACGATCGGCAACGCCTCGATGGTCTCGCCGTTTGCGTGCAGCCCCTTGGTAATCATCAGAATGGGGATTGGCGTCCGCAAAGTCTCCGCCAGCCGATCAATCGCCCAGCCGACCCCGGCGGAGGAGACGCCGAGCACCACGAGATCGGGCGATTGCGCCATCACCTCGGGAAAGCGCGTCCAATCGTGGGCGCGCGTCGTCGCCGGCAGCGCGAGGCCGAGTCGGGGATGCCAACCATTGCCGGCGACCGCGCGCACAATGGCCTCGTCGAGAGGCGTGCCGACGAGATCGACCTCGTGTCCCAGCGAGCCGGCCGGGACCGCCATCGCCGACCCCATCACGCCGGCGCCGAGAATGGCGATCTTAGCCACGCAGCGCGGCTCCGGTAGTGGCGTCGAAGAGAAGCGCCCGCTCAGGCGGGAACGAAAGGTTGATCGCCGAACCGGCCTGCATCTCCGAACGCTCGTTGGTGATGGCGCAGACCTCGGTGGCGCCGAGTCGGGCGTAAATATGCGTCTCCGGGCCGGTCGGCTCCAGCACGCTGATGACGGCGGGCAGGCCCAAACCCAGCGTCGGCCGCAGATGCTCCGGCCGCACGCCGAGCACGACTTTCTGCCCAAGCTTGGCCGCGCCGCCCGGCGGCGCGTCAACGAGAATGCCGTCGGCGAGCCGCACTTTCGGCTGGCCGTCCGCGCCCGCGATCTCGCCGCGCAGCAGGTTCATCGCCGGCGAGCCGATGAACTCGGCGACGAACAGGTTGGCCGGTTGGTCGTAGATCTCCATCGGCCGCCCGGCCTGCTCGATGACGCCGTCGCGCAGGATGACGATGACGTCGGCCATCGTCATCGCCTCGATCTGGTCGTGCGTGACATAGATCGTCGTCGTCTTCAGCCGCTGATGCAATTCCTTGATCTCGGTGCGCATCTGCACGCGCAGCTTGGCGTCGAGATTGGAGAGCGGCTCATCGAACAGAAACACCGCCGGATTGCGCACGATGGCGCGGCCCATGGCGACGCGCTGGCGCTGACCGCCGGAGAGCTGGCGCGGAAAACGTTGTAGGAAGTCCCCCAGCCCCAGAATCGAGGCGGCCCACTTCACCTGAGCGTCGATCTCCGCGCGCGGCGCCTTTTTCAGCGTCATCGCGAACGACATGTTGTCGAAGACGTTCATATGCGCGTAGAGCGCATAGTTCTGGAACACCATCGCGATGTCGCGATCGCCCGGATGCACATCGTTGACGACGCGGCCGCCAATGCTGATTTCGCCTGAGGTGATTTTCTCCAGCCCCGCGATCATGCGCAGCAGCGTCGACTTGCCGCAGCCCGAGGGACCAAGCAGCACCACGAAGGCGCCGTCGGCGATGTCGAGCGAGACACCGTGGACGACCTCCGTATTGCCGTAGGACTTGCGGACGTTCTCGATGGTGACGGAAGCCATGTCGTCCCTTACTTGCCGCCGGCGAAGGCGTGCACGCCGGTCAGCAGCGATTTGCGGAAAATGACGGCGATGAGGATCGGCGGCAGCGACAGCATCAGACCCGCCGCCGCCATGTGGCCATATTCCGGATTGAGGCCGACGGCGAGGAAGCTGCCGACCTGCACGGGAAAGGTGATGTTCGACGACATCAAGATGAAAGCGATGAAGAACTCGTTCCAGGTCAGAATAAGCACCAACAGCGCGCCGGAGACGATGGAAGCGCGCATCATCGGCAGGACGATGCGAAAGAACGCCCCCCATGTGCTACAGCCATCGATATAGGCGGCCTCCTCGGAGTCGGCCGGGATCGAGCGCAGGAAGGCGAGCATCATCCACACCGTCAGCGGCAGGTTGACCGCGATATAGAGGATGATGAGGCCGATCTCGCTGTTGAGCAGATGCGCGCGCAGGGCGAGGAAATAGAACGGCATGATCAACGCCGCCGGCGGCGTCATGCGCGTCGAGATGATCCAGTTCTCAATCTGCCCATTCCAGCGGGTGCGGAAGCGCGACAGCGCATAGGCCATGATCGGCCCGAGCAGGATGGAGATGCCGACCGAGATCAGCACCACCCGGATCGAGCGCTCGAACGCGCCGGGGTCGAGGTTCTGGTAAACCCATTGCAGGTTCTCGAAGGTGATCGGGTGCGGGAACCATATCGGCGCCGGGCTCTGGATCTGCACCTTGATCTTGAAGGCCGTATTGACGAGCCAATACAGCGGCGCGAGCCACATCGCGACGAGCAGCGCCAGCACGATGCGCCCCACAATGGTCGCCACGCGACCGCCGCCGGCGACCGTGGCGACACTGGCGATGTCGGGCGCGGGTCCGCTCATCGGTAGATCTCCTGCTCCCAGCGGGTGGCGCGCAGCCATAGCGTCGTCGAGAGCAGGCCAATGATGAGCGCGATGACGCCCGCAGCGGCGGCCACCGACACCCGCCCGCCCTCGGCGATGCCGACTTTGTAAATGTAAAGCGACAGATCGACCGTGGCGATGCCGGGGCCGCCGTTGGTCAGCAATTGCGTCGCCGCGAACACCTGACTGCACAGGATGAATTCGAAGATCGCCGTCACCGCCAGCAACGGCCGCAGCAGCGGCATGTGGATGCGGCGGATGGTCTGAAACAGCGAGGCGCCGTCGATGAGCGCCGCCTCGATCGGCTCTTTCGGCAGACTCTGGATGCCGCCAAGCAGCAGGATCACCGCGATCGGCGACCATTGCCAAGCCTGCAACAGGATGATGACGACACGCGCGCCGATGGCGTTGGAGGTCGGCGAGATCAGCACGCCGGAGAGCATATAAGAAATCTGTGGGATCGGCCCGTAGAGCGGATCGAGCATCAGCGAGAACACCAGCGCCACCGCGACCGGCGACACCGACAGCGGGATCAGCACAAAGACCACGATGAAGCCCGCCATGCGCCCGGCATAGAGCGCGATCAGATAGGCGGCGACGAGGCCGATGAGGACCGACAGAATCGTCGAACCGAAAGACAGGATCAGCGTATTGAGCACCGCGCTGACCCCGGCGCTGGTGAACAGCACCTCCTTGTAATTGGCGAACCCGACGTAATGGATGTTGATGCCGGGCGCCTGAATGTCGATATTGATGAATGAAAGATAGAGCGCATAGACGAATGGCGGCAGCGTCAGCACGAGCAGAAGCAGGAAGCCCGGCAACGACGGCAGCCAGCGCCAAAGATCGCTCGAATTCCGGGCGCGGCGTGACGCGGAAGCGTCAGGCGGACGGGAGGTCGCGGGGGCGTTCATCACATTCAACATAGCCCAAACCGCCGCCGCGACAATGAATGGATAAGACGCGGAGGCGCGAGCGCCCCGGCGATGGGAGAAGATGACGCGGAGGCGCGAGCGCCTCCGCGCTTGTCAAAGGCCCGGCTTACTTGTCCGGGAAAATTTCAGGATATTTGCGCGGCGTGCCGAGCACGCCCTGTTCCTTGAAGCGGGCCGCCGTCTGCGCCGCTGCCGCGTCAAGCGCAGCTTTGGCCGTCTTGCCGCCGGTGAAGTAGGACTCGATCTGCGAGCCGATGATGTCGCCCATCTCGCGCCATTGCGGGATCATCGGACGATATTCCGTCTTGGTGATCGCCTGGCCTTCGGAGACCGCCTTGATATAGCCGGCGTCGATCTTGCTCTTCAGCAGATCGGACTGGTTGACGGACTTGCGATCCTCGTTGCCGATGTCCTTGTCGGTGCGCGCGAACTCCATCTCCTGCGAAGTCGCCCATTGCAGGAAGGCGGCGGCGGCGGCGAAGGTCTTGCTCTTGGGATCGACGGTCGAGGGGACGGCGAGGCCGATCGAATAGTTGGCTGGGAAGGCCCCCTTCGGCCCGGCGGGCACGACGGAATAGCCAACCTTGCCGACGACGCTCGACTGCTTGGGATCAGTGAACACCGGATAGAACGCCGTCGATTCGACGATCATCGCCACGCGGCCGGCGGCGAAGGCGGAGGACACCTTGTCCCAGCCCCAGGTGCCGTTGCCGGGCGCGCCATATTTGTTGATGAGCTTGGAATAGTGCTCGGTGCCCTCGATCGCTTCGGGCGAGTTGAAGACGGGATTCATCTTCGGATCGAGGAAATTCGCGCCATAGGAGCGCATCCACTCGGTCCAGATATAGACGTTCATGCCTTCGCCGCGAAGCCCGCGCAACGCGATGCCGAACACGCCCGGCGGCTTGGTCAGCTTGGCCGCGTCCTGCTCCAGCTCGTCGAGGGTCTTGGGCGGCGTCAGGTTCGCGGCCTTGAACAGATCCTTGCGATAATAAAGGATCGTCACCTCGGAATAGATCGGCAGGCCATACAGCTTGCCCTGCCAGGAATAGGAAGTGCGCAGGCTGTCAAACACGTCGTTAAGCTTGTAGGCCGGCTTGATCTCCGAATCGAGCGGCGCCACCCATTTGTTGGAAGCGAACAGCGGGATGTAGTTGTTGTCGAGGCAATAGACCTGGAAGCCGCCGACATGGTTGGAGGCGTCGGCGACAATCTTCGAGCGCAGATCGTTCTCGGGGTAGTTGGTCAGCTTGATCGTCGCGCCGGTCGCCTTCTCGAAGATCTGCTTGTGCTTGAAGATGAAATCCATCGCCGGCAGGCTGCGGCAGGCTACGTCGAGCGTCACGCCCTTAAACTCGTCCGCCTGCGCGTAGGAACTCACGGAATCGGCGACGGCCTTCTCGTAATCGGCCGCCCAAGCCCCGCTAGAGAAGCTGGCCAGCGCGAGAGCGCCGGCGGCAGCTGCGATACGTCTCATGGCATTCCTCCTCGTGACATTGCTTTGTTCTATGCGTCGCTCACCGGTCGGAGCACAGTCCACCGGCGCTCTACAAATGACAGCAGTCACTGTCATTTGTCAAAATGTGCCCTGTCCGCCGCGACCTGTCAATGCGCATCAACGCATCATCGCGGCGACATTGCCGCCATCGACGGTGACGACGGCTCCGGTCGAGACGCGCGCCTTGGCGAGATTGACGAAGGCGGCCGCGACATCGCTCGCCAGCACTTCACGCTTGACGAGATTGCCGCGCAGATACGCCTCCGAACTGAGGCCGCGGGCGCGCGAGCGCTCGGCCACCATCTCGTCGGTCATCAGGCCGGTGCGGATGCGGTCGGCGTTGACGGCGTTGGCGGTGACGCCGTCGGCGCCGTGCTCGATGGCGTATTGTCGCATCAGCGCCATCAGCGCCGATTTCGACAGCCCATAGGGGCCGAAGTCGGGCCCCGGATTCACCGCCTGTTTGGAGACGTTGTAGATCAGCGCGCCGCCCGTGCCCTGCGCTTTCATGATGCGCACCGCGGCGCGCGAGACATAATGATGCGACCACAAATTGAGTGCGAAAGCCTTTTGCAGCGTCGCGTCCGAGACATCGATCATCGCGCCCTGATAGGCCGCGCCGGCATTGGAGGCGACGATATCGACGCCGCCGAAACGCCCGGCGATCTCGGCGAAAGCGGCGTCGACCGCGACAGGGTCGGTGAGGTCGCAGACGACCGCCAGCGCGCCGAGCCTTTTCGCCGCCGCCTCCAGCGGCCCACGCGCGACGTCGATCAGCGCCAGTTCCGCGCCTTCCGCTTTGAGCGCCTCGGCGATGGCGAGGCCAAGCCCGCTCGCCGCGCCGGTGACGACGGCGATCTGGCGCGTCAGCGGCTTTTCAACGTTCTTTGTAAGTTTAATCTGCTCCAGCGACCAATATTCGAGATCGAACAGATCCTCTTCCGGCAGCGGCTCGAAACCGCCGATACCCTCGGCTTTGGTGATGACCTCGATTGTCGCCTCGATCACATCGGCGGCGACGCGCGCCTGTTTGGCCGTCGGGCCGGCGGCGAAGACGCCGACTCCCGGCACGTAGAAGGCGCGCGGGCTCCCATCGAGCATGGTTTTGCCGCCGAGGCGCTTGTTGTTGCGCTCGAAATAGGCGCGGTAATCTTCCCCGTAGGCGGCGACGGCTTGTTTGACGGCTTGCTTGAACCCCGCCAGATCGTCGGCGCGCGGGGCCGGCAACGCCAGGCCCTTGCGCTTGATGTGAATGACATGCTCCGGCGTCGCATTGCCGCGCGAAACCAAGCTGGCGAGGTTGTCGGCGGCGCAGAATTCAAGGATTGCGGCGTTGGCGCGGTGCTCCAGCACGAAGCGGCGCGGCTGGCCTTCGTGCGCCCCCGGCAGCGCGATGGCGCCGCGCAGGATCGGCGCGATCTCCGCCGCGCTGGCGAGCTTTTCCGGCAGGCTGCGGGCGGAGAACGGATGCGCCTTGCCGCGCGCCAGACGCTTTTCGGCCTTGTCGATCATCGCGATCATCTGCTCATAGGAATCGCGGGGATCGTCGTGATAAGTGAAGATGCCGTGCTTGAGCAGGATCATGCCGCCGCGCGTCGGCTCGGCACGGAACATCTCGTCCACCTTCTTGGCTAGCACGAAGCCCGGCATCACATAAGGCACGACAAGCGCGTCGGGGAACAATTCGCGGATCAGCGCCTCGCCCTGCGGCTGGTTGGTGAGGCCGACGATGGCGTTGGCGTGGGTGTGATCGACATGTTTGAATGGCAGGTTGGCGTGCAGGATCGCCTCGACCGATGGCGTCGGCGCGGCGGGGTCGATCAGCAGCCGGCGCTGCTGGGCGACCATTTCCTCATCGCTCAGCGTCTCGAAGCGCGTCAACGCCTTCAGGGGTTCGAGCAGCACGGCCGGCAGGCCCGGCGGTTCGATCGTGCCCATGTCCCAGCCGCTGCCCTTGACGCAGGCGACGTCGATCAACGACCCATCGAGATCGCGCCATTTCGTCTTCACCGAGGTATTGCCGCCGCCGTGCAGCACGAGCGAGGGAACCTGGCCGAGCAGGCGCGTCGTGTAGACGCGGATGGCGAGGTCCTCGGGATAGCCGGCGCGCGTGTATTTGGCGACGGCGTCGGCAGCATCAGCCGCGCTCCACAGCGATTTCATGACGGCTCCTCTGGCCTCAATATTTCTGCCGCGTCGGCGTGATGCAGATTTCCTGCACCAGGGCGCGTTGCGGCAAATTATAGGCGTGCAGCATCAGTCCGGCGACATGCTCAGGCCCGATGCCGCCCTCGATCGCCGCCTTGTTGGCTTTGTAATTGGCCAAAGTGGTGGGATCGGTGACGTGATCGAGCACTTCCGTCTCGATGATGCCGGGCGAGATGACGACCACGCGCACGTCATAAGCCGAGAGGTATTCGCGCAACGATTCCGAGACCGCGTGGACGAAGAACTTGGTGCCGCAATAGACCGTGTGATCGGCATAGACCTTGCGGCCGGCAATCGAGCTCATCATGAACAGCGTGCCGCGACGACGCGCCATCATGCCTGACATCACCGCATGGACGGTGTTCATCACGCCTTTGGTGTTGATGTCGATCATCTCGTCCCATTCCTCGGGACGCTGCTTGCCGATGTCGGCGAGGCGGGCGACGCCGGCGTTGGCGAACATCATGTCGACGGGGCCGAATTTCGCCTCCGCCTCTCGGACGGCGGCGAGGATCTGCTCGCGGTCGCGCACGTCGACCTTGGCGCACAGCGCGTTCGGCAAGTTGAGCGCCTGCATGCGCTCCAGGCGCCGCGCCATCAGCAGCAGCGGATGTCCGGCGTCAGAAAAAGCGCGCGCCGCCGCCTCCCCGAGGCCCGAGCTTGCGCCGGTAATGGCGACCAGCCGCTTGCCCTCCATGCCACGATCTCCCTACTCCCGCCGCGTCTTCGCGCCACGTTGTACAAATGACACCAGATCGTGACATTTGTCAACACGATCAATCCGGCTCGTCGAGCAAGGCTGCGGCGACCTCAGCGTCGGTGACCAGATGCGTGACATAGCCGCCGCGCAGCGCGGCGCGCAGGGCCTGGATTTTTTCGAGCCCGCCGGCCACGCAAAGCCGATTCGGCAACGCCTTCAGTTCGTCAAGCGTGATGCCGATCATGCGGCTGTCGAGATCGCCGATCATGTGCCGGCCTTCGGGGTCGATGAAGCGGCCGAGCAGCACGCCGACGGCGCCGCGCTTCACATAGGCGTCGATCTCGTCGCGACTGGCGAGATCGGCGGCCCGAACCGTGGCCGCGCCTGCGACATCGCCGACGCCGAACAGCACGCGATGGGCGGAGCGGATGAGCGCGAACTGGTTGACGAGCGGCGGCTCGGCCAG